>Ga0190268_10000009_pt1 | contig 120134 bp, 108 predicted proteins | sample Popmic249T_FD_133750 | JGI IMG/M metagenome (GOLD analysis project Ga0190268, IMG submission 133750) | Populus adjacent soil microbial communities from riparian zone of Blue River, Arizona, USA - 249 T | ecosystem: Environmental > Terrestrial > Soil > Riparian zone | place: USA: Arizona... | reverse complement strand
GCTGACGTCGATCGACGTGCCATCGTAGGTGAACGACGACGTGGCGGCACCCTCGGTGCGGCGCACCATGCGGCCGAGCCCGTCGCGGCCGTACGTCGCCTCGACGGTGCCCGTCGGCGTCGCTTTGCCAACGGTGCTCACCTGGCCGAACGGGTCGTACGAGAACAACGAGCCGTCCGGCGCCACGAGCATGTTGCCATCGGCGTCGTACGTGGCGCTCACGCCGGAGGTGATCCGGCCGGCGACGTCGTGGTAGTACGACGCGGAAGAGACCGGCGTGACCTCACCCGTGGGCGACGTCGTGTAGACCGACTCCGCCGACCGGTTGCCGCGGTCATCCCACGCGTACGCCTCGGTGGTCTTGGACCCGTCAGCCGCGGTCGTCACCTGGGACACGAGGCGCCCGAGCGTGTCGTAAGCGAACGACTTGTCCCACGACACCCCGCGCCCCGGCGCGACCTGCTTCTCGCGCTTCACCCGGCCGCCGAGCGTGTACTCGTACGACTCGGACAGCTGCGCCGTGGCGGCCGCGGATGACGTCTTCTGCTCGTGCAGCAGGAGCCGGTCGGCGTCATCCCACGCGAAGGTCTCGACGCCGGCCTCCGGCGACGCGTACGCGATCTTCGTGAGCCGCTGCGCGTCGTCGTACGTGTAGCTCTGCGTGACCGGACCGTCGAGCGAGGTGAGCAGGCCGCGGGTGTCGTACGCCGACGTGGTCGCGGCACGCGTGTTGACCGTCGTCGTCTTCACGCGGTGACCGGGGGTGTACGTCAGCGCGCTCGGGCCCTCGGCCGTCGTGGAGTCCGTGAGCAGGCCGAGCGCGTTGTAGTCCCACTCGGTCGTGCCCTCCGCCGAAACCGCCGTCTCGAGCCGGCCCGCAGCGGTGTACGTTCGCGAGCGCACGGCGGTCTCGTTGGTGCTCGGGTTGACCGCCGTCTCGCTCAGGAGCCTGCCGTCGTCGTCGCGGGTGATCGTGGTGACGCGGCCGGAGGGCTTCGTGACCTCGGTGACGCGTCCCTCGCCGTCGTACTCGAAGCCGGTCGTGATCGTGTCGATCGACTCGGTCTCGACGTTGCCCACGTCGTCGTACGTCCAGCTCCAGTCCCCGCCGCCGCCGAGCGGCGCCGACGGGATCGACATGGACGTCATCTGGCCGGCGAGGTCGTAGTGCGGGACGTAGCGCCGGACCTCCTCATCCTCGAAGAACGCCGGCCGGCCGGTGAGGCCGTACGTGACGCCGGCACCCGTGCCGTCGCTGTCGCTCGTCCACGTGAGGTGGTCGGCGTCGTCGAACGTGAAGTCCTTGCGCCCGCCCAGCGCGTCGATGCTCGCGGTCTGCCGGCCGCGGCCGTCGTACTCCGACGTCCGCGTGTGCTGCAGCGGATCCTTGCGGGTGAGCACGTTGTCAGCCGCGTCGTAGGTCATCGTCGTGACCTCGTTGAGCGCGTCCTTCGTGGTGAGCACGCGCCCGGCGGTGTCGTATCCGTAGGTGATGGACACGCCGTCGGGGTCGGTCGTCTTGGCCGGCAGCGCGTCGACGTCGTACGTCGTCACCCAGGCCGCGCCGGCGCCATCCGTCGTCTTGAACGGACGTCCCGAGGCGTCGTACCCCGTGTTGGAGACCACGCCGTCCGCGTCGGTCGTCTTCTTGAGCCGGCCGGCCAGGTCGTACTCGTACGCCGTGACGCCGCCCTCCGGCGTGGTCGCCGTCGTGAGCTGGTTCACGGTGTCGTACGCCCACTGCCACAGCTCGCCCGCGCGGTCCGTGTGCGTGAGCCGGTTGCCGGCGGCGTCGTAGGTGAACGACTCCGTGAGGCGGCCGGCGGTGCCGGTGCGGCGCGCGACGACACGGTCGAGGTCGTCGTAGTCGATCTCGGTACGCCGGCCGACCGGGTCGACGACCGCCGTCACGCGACCCGCGAGGTCGGTCTCGTACGTCGTGACGCCGTTGTCCCCGGCGTTCTTCTCGGTGGCGACGTTGCCGTCGTCGTCGTACGTCCTGATCGTCTTGAAGCCGATGCCGTCCTCGTCGGTGAGCAGCCGGCCCGCGTCGTCGAACGTCCGCAGGAAGACACGGCCGATCTCGTCGTCCACGGACTCGAGACGGTCACCGGCGTCGTAGCCGAACGTCGCCGTGTTGCCCAGCGGATTCGTCTCCGTCTCCAGGCGCCCGGCGTCGTCGAACGTCCGCGTGACCACGACCCCGCGCACGGAGTCGGTGACGGTCACCGGCCGGTCCAGCTTGTCGTACGTCGTCGTGACGGTCGCCCCGCGCGGCGCCTTCACCGACTTCAGCCGGCCCTTGGTGTCGTACGTGCGGATCTCCGCGGTCTGCTGTCCGATCTTGCGGGTCAGCATCCGCCCGGACTGGTCGTAGGTCTGGACGGTCGCGACGTTCGTAGCGTCGGTGACCTTCGCGAGGTTGCCGAGGTTGTCGTAGTCGTACGCCGTCTGGCGCAGGAGCGCGTCGACCGCCGTCTTCACGTCGCCGTCCGCGCTGTACGTGCGGGTCAGCTTCCCGTTGTTCGACGCGGCGATCTCCTTGACCCGCGACATCTCGTCGTAGTGCAGGGTCGTGACGTTGTCCTCGGCGTCCTTGATCGTCTTGACGCGGCCGAAGACGTCGTAGGTGAGCGTCGTGGTCCGGCCCATCGCCGCCGTCGCCGTGAGCGGGTTGCGGTCGTCGTCGAAGGTCGTCGTCGTGACCGCGCCGCGCGGAGTGGATTGCGACCTCACACCGTTCCACGCGGTGTACGTCGTGGTCGCCTCGTGACCGAGCGGGTCGATCACCGAGGTGACACGACCCACCGCGTCGGTCGCGAAGGCGGTCTTCAGGTTGCCGACGGCGTACTGCTCGTCGAGGTCACCGTTCGCCTCGTACACCGACCGCTGCGTACGCAGCAGCGGGTCGGTGACCTTGGTGACCTGGCCGAACCCGTTGTAATCGGCGAGCCACGTCTTGCCCGCCGGGTCGGCGACCGATTCGACGCGGCCCTTGGCGTCGTAGTGCCGGCTGATCGTGCCGCCGTCGGCGTAGGTCGTGACGAGCGGACGCGCCTTGCTGTCGAACGTCGTCTGGACGACGCGGCCCTCTCCGTCGACCTGCTCGACGGGATTGCCGTTGTAGTCGAGCCGGGTGGCGGTGACCTCGGGTGCGAGGTTCGCCCCCTCGGCAGGAAGGCCGTTCACGTAGACTGCCGGCACGGAGCCGACGCCGATCGCGATGTGGTTGGTGCGGCCGCCGACGACGACCTGGCGCATCATCCGCTTGAACTTGTCGTACTCCTGGCGGACGTCCACGCCGTCCGGCTGGTGCACGATCGTGTACCGCTCGGCCGGGTGGTACTCGATCGTCGCGCGCCCCGCGCCGCCCTGCTCGTACCAGGCGACGCGGCCCTCCGCGTCGTACCCGGCCTTGAGCACCTCACGGCCCAGCGGGGTCGTGATCGAGGTGAGCCGGCCGCTGGCGTCATAGCCGTACGTCTCGTTGCCGCCGCCCGCGCGGGCGACCTGGGTCAGCCGGTCGCCGGTGACGGTGTAGCCGACGTTGCGGCCCGCGGAGTCGCTGACCGAGGACAGGCTGCTCCCGTCGTAGCCGAGCGTGAACCGCCTGCCGCTCACGCCGACGACCTCGGTGACCTTGCCGCCGGCGCGCGTCAGCTCGACCTTGTGGTCCGGGTCGCGCAGCGTCTGCCCGGTGAGGACGCCGGCGGCGTCGAACGAGTACGACGAGCTGTCGCTCGACGTCACCGTCGCGCCGGTCGCGGACGTCGTCATCGACGCGGGTACACCGGGCTCGCCCTGTCCCGTCGGCTGGAAGCGCATCGACGCGCCGGAGACGAAGTCCACGCTGCGCGTGCCGTTCGGCGACGTCATCATGGACGCGGAGTAGTTGGTGCTCCACCCCTTGCCCAGAACACCGCTGCCCTTGTCGCTCCGGTACATGCGGCGGACGTTCATGGCCTGGCCCGCGTCGTTGAGCTCGAGGTCGGTGACCTCGTAGCGCAGCACGCCGTTGGCGGTGTCGACGGGACCCGCGGTCGGGACCGCGGAGTCGGACGACGCGGCGGTGTCCCACGTGGTGATCGGCGCGTCCAGCGCGGGCAGGATGTCCCACTTGTAGCCGACGATCGGCGCCCAGTTGCCGGGGCAGACCCCGTCGGGGTCGCTGATGACGTAGGGCGGGAAGTAGTTCTCCGGGTTGTCCTGGATCCAGTGCAGGCAGGTGGACGGCGCGGCGCCGATGCGGCGGCCCCACCAGTTGCCGACCAGAGACGGGTAGGCGTAGTACGAGGTCTGCTGGAACTCCGCCCAGATGTTGTTGCGCGTGATGAGGATGTCTTCGTCGGACAGGTCGTCGAACGCGTACAGCGGCTCGGCGTAGAAGTCGTTGTACGCGATCCGCACACCGATCCCGCCGAAGTTGAGGCGCACGGCCAGGTAGTTGGATGAGGCGAACACGTTGCCGATGACATCGGTCTGGACCTCGGGCCGAACCCCGAAGTGGTTGTTGGTGAAGACGTTGTGCGTGACCGAGGTCCACCCGCCTCCGCCCCCGTACGCGGCGAACGACCCCACACCGCCCCAGTTGTCGTGGAAGCGCGAGTTCATGACGGCGACCTTGGCGCCGTCGTTCGAGATGACACCGTCGGTGACCGAGGGCGTCGATCCTCCGTGCCCGTAGCGGAACTCCACGTGGTCGAACACCGACACCAGCGACGGGTGTGCCTCATGGTGCTCGAACTCGATGCCGTACCAGTCTCCACGGGCGGGCGTTGTCGAGCTGCCGTTCGTGTCGCCGGCGACGGTGTCGTCGTTGATCGAGGTGAAGACGACGGGCTTGTCCGGCGTGCCCACCGCCACGAGCTGGCCGCCCTCGACGTAGATGTTGCCCTCGTCGAGCTTGACCACGGTCCCCGGCAGGATCGTCAGCGTCGCGCCGACCTCGATCCGCAGGTAGTGGACGAGGTACGGCGAGTGTTCGGGCCCCCAGGTCGTGTCGCCCGTCAGTACCGTCGGCGGCACCGTCGGACCGAGCGGCCCTCGCGGCAGGCCGGTCGCCAGCGCGGCGATCGTCGTCGCCGCCCCATCGGGTGACTCCGGCCCGGCGCCAACGGTGTTCACGACAGCGACGCTGAAGAGGTAGGCAACGCCGGTGCCGAGGCCGGTCACGACCGTCGCCGTGCTCGTCGACATCGCGGGGTACACGGCGAAGACGGTGCCGTCGTCGCGGTGGCGGACCGTGACCTCGTACCGCTCGACGCCGACCGTGGAGGTCGGCGGCTGCCAGGTGACCGTCGCGCTGGACCCGTTGGCGGTGACGGTCGGCGCGTCGAGGGCTACCGGCGCGTCGATCGCGGCCTTGGGCTCGAGAACGCCGGCGCCGAAGTGCGTGCTGATCCGCTCGGCCGAGAGGGCCACACCGTAGACCGAGACGTCGTCGACGGCTGCCGCCCTCGCGGCCGGGTCGCCCGGAACGTAGCCGACCAGCAGCCCGCTCGCCGCGGTGTCGATGGCAGTGGCGAACGTACCGGCCCCAAGTGAGACACCGTCGAAGTACGCGGTGACGAGACCACCGCCGTACGTCACGGCGGCGTGGTGCCACGCGCCGTCCGCGACGCTGACCGGAGTAGTAAACGTCAGGTCGTCGCCGTAGGCGGTGACGACGAACGACGTGCCTGTGACGCGGACGCCGAACGCCCGACGGGTGACGTCGGTGCCCCAGCTCGCGACCGCGCCGTCGCCTTTGACCCACGCCTCCACCGTGCGCGCCGCGGTACCGGTGGGCACGAAACCCGTGGCGTGCGTCCTCGCCAAGGCGTTTGCGCCTGCCCCGGTCCCGGCGACAGCCGGGTCGGGGTCCCCACCGACCGCGCCAAGAGAACCCAGAACCACGTTCGAGCCATAGACGGCGTCTCGGCGGTGCGGCGAGGTGTCAGCGGCATCGCCTCCGGAACGCTCACCCAGTCGCAGGTACGCCAGCGGCGCGTCGTCGAGGACCAGGCTCGCGTACGTCGCCCCGCCGCCTTGGACGGTCTGAGTGGCGACGGCCTGCAGCCCGCATCCGTAGGCGTTGCATCCCTGCACCGCGACGACGTAGTCGCCCGCCGCCAGACCCGATATACGCGACGTCGTCGTGCCCGGCGCCGTCCTGATGCGCCCGCGCAGCACCCCGTTCGTCGTCGCCTCGACGACGTACCCCGTCACTGCCGTAGCGCCGGCCGGCACACCGGCCGTCGTCGCGTCCCAGTCGGCGGTGACGAAGCCGTCGCCCGGCACGATCGTCAGGTTCTGCGGTGGCTGCGGCGTCGTGATGCCCGACGCCGCGAAGTGCGCGGCGACGCGCGTGGCGGGCAGCGCCGTGTCGTACACCGCGAACTCATCGAAGGCGCCGGTGAACTTGCTGCAGGCACAGTTCGGCTCGCGCCCGATGGTCAGGTACTCGGAGCTCGCGACGGTGTTGACGCCGCCGGCGATCGTCGCGGACGCGACCTCGTTGCCGTCCACGTAGACGACGGTCTTGTTGTCAGGAGCGCCGGAGTACGTGAACGCCAGGTGGTGCCACTGGCCGTCGTTGATGGCCTTCGGAAGCACGTGCTCGACACGAAGCGGGCCGCCCCATCGCTCGAACGTGACCTTGCTGCCCCCGGTGAGCCAGAGGAACGACCGCTGGTTGCTGACCTCAGTACCCCAGCCGCCGAGGTGCTGCTCCGTCGTCGCGGTCGTCTTCAGCCACGTCTCGATGGTGCGGGGCGCGTTGCCCACGGGCAGTCCGCCCGCCGCTTTGTACTGGACGCGGCCGCCGTCCGTCACACTCGTCGCCTTGTCGGGGTCGTCCACCAGAGCGCCGGAGGCGCCCAGCGTGAACGGCGTGGCGTAGGTGCCGTTCCGGGAGTTGCCCGACGCATCCTGCGCGGCGGTGCCGCTCGCCTCACCGAGCCGGTAGTAGACCGTCGGAGAGTCCGCGGTGACGGCGATCGGGTACGCGGCCGCGTCCGGGTAGACGGGCGTCGCGTCAGCGGATCGCCCTGCCGGACCTGAGCCCGCGACGTTAGCCGCGACGACCTCGGCGTAGTACGCCGTGCCGTTCGTGAGGCCCGTGAAGGTCCGGCTCGTCGCGTCGGCAGCCACGGGTGCCTGCACGACCTGTCCGTCGTCAGAAGACCGTCTGATGGTGACGGTCTGGCCTGTGATCGCGCTGCCGCTATTAGCCGCTGCACCCCAGGTGACCGCGAGCGATCTGTTCCCTGGGGCGGCGCCGACGTTCGAGGGTGCGCCTGGCGGTCCGACCGGCATGACCGCGGCCGAGGTTGCCGCGGGGCCGGGTCCGGCCTCGTTCGCGGCGGTCACCGTGAAGACGTACGACTCGCCGTTCGTCAGACCCGGGATCGTCTTCGCGACCGCACCGGCGGACTCCTCGTATGTGGCCACCGGGTCGCCGGCCGCCGTCTTGACCGTCACGGTGTTGCTCCACAACGGGAAGCCGTTGTCAGCCGCGGCGGTCCAGCTCAGCGCCACGGACCCGTTGCCGGGGGTCCCCACGACGTTGGTCGGCGCGGCGGGGGGCAGGACGGCGGCGTCGGCGTAGTAGCCCTGGATCTCGACGGAGACCGAGACGTCGCCAAGGTTGTTGTAGACGTCGATCTTGCCGCTCGCGCCGAGCTTGCCGAAGAAGGTGGCGGCGCGGCTCTCCCCGACGCTGTAGACGCTCATCGACGTGACGGGACGGGTCTCGCCGTTGGTCCATGCCGTCATGTAGCTGGACGCGGTCGGCGTGCCCACCCCGATCGAGGCGACGACCGCGTCCACCGCCGTCGTCGCCGGGACGACGACGTTGCCCGCCGCGTCCTTGGCCCCGCGGATCGGGACGGTCAGGGTCGCGCCGGCGCCGAGACGCGCGGTCGAGCCGCCGGGCGTGTTCAGCCCGAGAGTCGTCGAGTAGACCCGCGCCGGCGTCAGTGGGACGTAGTACTTCGCCGCGTCCGACGTGGCAGGCAGGTAGTAGCCCTCCACGTCGAGCTTGATGGGCACCGTGCTGCCGCTGTTGAACACGTTGATCTTGCCGTCGGCACTGAGCTTGACGACCGCGAGCCCGCGTTGGGTGTCGTTGCCGGCGAGCTGGACGTTCGATCCGGTAGGCCGGATCACGCCGGCCGGCCACACCTGCACGTAGCTCGTCGCAGAGGTCGTGGTCGTGGCGTGGATGTTGACGGCGACCGCGGCGGCGCCGGCCGGGATGCCCGCGTTGCCGGTGATCTGCACAGCGCGCGTCTCCGCGGCGCTGTACGGCGTCGTCCCGGAGGTTCCGGTGTTCAAGCCGTCGGGTGTGCTGTAGATCCGGGTCGGAGCCAGTGACACGAAGGTCCCGCCGCCCGTCGTCGTGCTGCTCGACGTGTAGTAGCCCGTGACGTCGACGAGGAGCTGCGTCGAACCCGCGCTGTTGTAGACGCTGACCTTGCCGTCCGTGCCGAGCTTCGCGATGACGGTGTTGGCGGCGTGCGCGCCCGCGTTGAAGTAGACGTGGGAGAGCACTGGGCGTGTGATGCCGTAGGGGTACATCGTGAGGTACCCGTTGGCGGTCGGCGACACCGCGGTCATGACCACGACGACCGCGGAGACGCCCGTCGTCGGAACGCCGCCGACGCCGCGTAGGGACACCGCACGGGACTCGGCCGCGAAGAGCGGCGTCGACGTGGTGCGCGTGTCCAGGATCCGGCTCGGGCTGAGCGGAACGAACTCACCGGCGCCCGGAGTCGTCGCGACCTTGGTGGTACGAGGCCGTTCCACACGAGGCGCCGCCGGTCCGCCCTGCACCGCGACGATCGACCCCGCCACCAGCGCGGGAACGAGGACGACTGCCGGACCCCTCGTCAGCGACCGGCGCAGGACAACCAGGAAACGCGTGGGCATCGGACCCCCCGTTGGCCGAGCGCGCTGGGCGTTGCGCGACTCGAGACTGAGCCGCGGCAGGTGGCCTGCGGCATGCACAGCCAACGCTGCGAAGGCCGCCTTCGCTGCCGAACCTGGCCAAGACCGTCAGAAGGGACTACTGGCCAAGAACCTAGGTCGCGCTGGCAGCCCACTTCCTATGGCCCCTGGACCCGGGTACTTCCCTTTCGCGGCTACTGGCGAGTAACTTGCGAACCTTCGACCGGATCACCCCTACTCGTCCGATTCGAAGGAGACCGCCGTGAGGCGTCTGCTTGCCTACTTGCTCCTCGCCGCTTCCACGGCGGTACCCATCACCGCGCAGGCCCACGAGGCCTCGTACCCCATCGTCCTGATACCCGGCTGGCACGGCAACGGCGCGGGCTTCAACGAGATGATCCCCAAGCTGCAGGCGCAGGGCTTCACGGTCCTCGACTTCGACGCGGCAACGGCCGGCGTGCAGGCCATGAGCTACGCCCCGACCGCGGCCGGCCAGCACATCCCGTACGTCGCGGGCAAGGTCGTCGAGGAGAAGATCAAGACGGCGCTGACCGCCAACGGCTACAACGCCGCCACGCAGAAGATCGACATCGTCGCCCACTCGATGGGTGGCCTCGTGTCGCGCTTCCTCATCGAAAAGCCGGGCGCCGACGTCGACTACTGGTCTACGACGACCGGCTGGTACGGCGACGGCATCGCCGACGTCGACGCCGGCTGGGCGTCACGCGTGGACGACCTCGTCATGCTCGGCACGCCCAACCACGGCACGTGGCAGGGCTGGGTGCCAGGCACGATCGGCGGCTTCGGCAACTGGAACGCCACCGGCGGCGACATGGCGCCGAGCTCGCGCTTCCTCACGAACATGGGCTACGCCGAGAAGGCCGGCGAGTACTACACGGCCATCGGCGGCGACCCGTCGTACCTCCAGTGGCTCCAGTTCGACTACACCGGCGACGGCATCGACCACGGCTTCGACGGCGTCGTGCCGGCCGAGTCGCCGTACGTCACCGGCGCCGACTTCTCGCTCTCGCCCGTCCACCACGGCGAGCTGCTGACGGCCGACCACGCGCTCGACCTCGTCATCTCCTCGCTCGACTACACGTCGGCGCAGACCGGCACCGGCGCCGCCAACCTCGCCGGCACCGCGACGCTGCGGCTCGAGTACGCGTCGATCGTCCAGGACCACGACGGCGGCACGACGGACGAGTTCCGCTTCGACGTCTACGTCGACACCAACGGCAACAACGACAACTACACGTACGTCTCCACGATCGCGCACGACCAGGACGGCCCGTTCACCCGCAACTGGGGCAACACCGGCCCGCTCTCCGGCGGCATCAACCTGCCCGGTACGAGCCCGCGGATGGACGTGAAGCTCGTCGTCTGGGAGTCCGACTCCGGCGGCGCGCGCGAGTCCGTCTCGACGGTCTACTTCACCGACCTCATGCTGTCGGACGACCTCGACGGCCAGGACTACTACTCGAAGACCGCGCCCGACGCGAAGGGCGGCACCAACACGTTCCGCCTCTCGCTCAACGGCGCCACCAGCGACGTCAGCGACACGCGGCTCGTGACGCTCGGCTTCGACAAGGCGTACATCGAGGACATCCTCGAGCCGTGGGGCCAGACCAACGCGGAGGCCGAGTTCACGCTGACTGCGGGCCGCGACGGCTACGCCGGCACGGTCTACCGCGGCTCGCCGGAGACGTCGTCGTACAGCCGCGCGGCGGGCTCGTACGCCGACATCGGCGTCCACGCGATGGACAACGGCTCGGTGCAGAGCGAGGTCATCTTCAAGGGCCGGATGCTCAACTCGTCGACGTGGCGCTTCGACGCGGAGTACTTCGACGACGACGGCGGCTGGTCGTCACGCGACTCCGGCGGCAAGTACGTGAGCTCCGGCTCCGTGGGCTCGCTCGCCGCGGGTCGCGTCAACCGCTCGGGCACCGCGCTCGGCGCGTGGAACCTCTACTGGTACACCATCGTGGAAGGCTAGGAGACCCTCATGAGGCTCGTGCTCAAGAAGGACACGCTGGTCGAGCTCACCACCGACGAGCTGACCATGGTCAACGGCGCCGCCCCCGCGCCGTGGACACCGTGGTGCCCGCTGATCCTCCAGCTGACCGAGCGGTTCAGCGAGCTCGCCTGCTGACCCGGACGGCGCGTTACGTCACGTCGTGAGGTCGCGCTCTCCGCGCAGGTTGCCGAGCAGGTCGCCGGTCTCCCCCGCGCGGACGGCGCGACGGCCGAGCACGAGGACGTACGCCAGGAACGCGACCTCGATGACGACGCCCCAGACGATCCGCGCCCACGTGGGCAGGCCGGACGGGGTGACGTACGCCTCGGTGAAGCCCGCCACGGCGAACGCCGCCACGAGACCCAGCACGACCGCGACCGCGGCGCGGCCCTCCTCGGCCAGCGCGTCGCCGCGTCTTCGGTCGCCGGGGTCGATGACCGTCCAGCCGATGCGCAGCCCGACGCCGCCCGCGACGAAGATCGCGGTCAGCTCGAGGAGGCCGTGCGGAGTGATGAGCCCGAAGAACAGGTCGAGCTTGCCGTGCGCCGCCATGAGACCGCCCGCGATGCCGACGTTGACGGCGTTCTGGAAGAGCACGTAGATCGTCGGGAGCCCGAGCAGGATGCCGAACGTGAACGCCAGCGCCGCCACCCACGCGTTGTTGAAGAACACCTTCGCGCCGAACGACGCCGCCGGCGCGCTGCTGTAGTAGTCCTCGAAGTCGTGCTCGACCATCTGCCGGATCTCGTCCGGCGAGGCGATCGTGCCGTGGATCTCGGGGTGCGTCGCGACCCAGATCCCGACGGCGAACGCGATGCCGAGCGTGAACACCGCCGCGCCGAGCGTCCACCAGCGGCTTCGGTACGTCGCCGCGGGGAACGTCGCCGTGAAGAACCTCCCCACCTCGCGCCAGCCGCGGACCTTGCCGCCGGTGACGGCGGCGCGCGCGCGGATCGTGATCGACGACAGCCGGTCGACGAGCATCGGGTCGGGGCTGCTCGTGCGGATCACCGACAGGTGCGTCGCCGTGCGCTGGTAGAGGTCGACCAGCTCGTCGAGCTCCGCGCCGCTGCACCGGCCAGGACGGTGCGCGCGGTTGACCAGGTGCTCCAGCCGCGCCCACGCCGGCGAGTGGGCGGCGACGAACGCGTCGATGTCCACAGCCGCCTCCTTCGTCCACAGATCACGCTACCCGGTCCCTTTCTGTCACACCCCGGTGCCAGACTGGTTCCCACGTCGTTGTCGACCAGCCGGGGAGGTGCGTTCGGTGAGCCAGCTCGTCACGGGTGAGGCGGTCATGCTCCACCTGCGCCCTGCCCGGCTGCCCTCGCGGGTGCTCGCCCGCGCGATGGACATCGGTATCGAGCTCGTGGCGTACTGGGGCCTCGGCTTCGTCCTCGGCTCGGTCTCGCTGGCCGACGGCGACTTCGGCGTCGCGGTGAGCATCGTGCTGTCGGTGCTGTTCGTCGTCGGCTATCCGGTGATCTTCGAGTCGCTGTGGCGCGGGCAGACGCCCGGCAAGGCCGCGCTCGGCCTGCGCGTCGTCCGCGACGACGGCGGGCCCGTACGGTTCCGCCACGCGCTGACCCGCGGGCTGCTCAACATCGTCGACCTGTGGCTGTCGTTCGGCTCCGTCGGGATGATCTCGTCGCTGCTGAGCCGGCGCGGGAAACGGCTCGGCGACGTCATCGCGGGGACCTTCGTCATCCAGGAGCGGGTGCCGCGCCAGCACGTCGCGCCGATCTACATGCCCCCGCAGCTCGCCACCTGGGCCGCGACGCTCGACCTGAGCCGGCTGCCCGACGACCTCGCCCTGGCCGTCCGCGGGTTCCTCGGCCGCAGCACCCAGCTGCGCCCCGACGCGCGCGAACGCCTCGGCGCCGAGCTCGCCGCCGCGGTGTCGGCGTGCGTCACGCCCGCGCCGCCACCGGGGACGCCGGGGTGGGCGTTTCTCGCCGCCGTCGTGGCCGAGCGCCGCCGCCGCGACGAGGCCCGCAGGCCCGCGCAGGGCGCGTATCAGCCCTCGCCCTGGCAGCCCGGCGCGCCCTCGCCTGGGTGGGGCCCCTCGCCACCGCGGCCCTTGTGGGCCGACTCGGCGCCGTCGACCGGCTCGCCCCCGGTGGTCGGGCCACCGCCCGTGGTCGGTCCGCCGCCGACCGACCCGGGTCCCCCTCGCCTGCCCGCGGCGCCGTCACCGCAGTGGGGACCGCCACCCGTGCCACCCTCACCCCCGCCGACCTCGCCCGCGGAGACGAGTGGCGCACGGACGGCGACCGCCGACGCCGTCCCCGCGCACACCCCGCGGCCCGCCCCCGAGGACGGCTTCGCCCTGCCCGGCTGAGCGGTCGCGTACGCAACCCGGTTGCACTCCGTGCGGCGAGAAAGCGCAATGCGCACCCCGAACGCCGCCCGGCCCCCAGGAAATGATCACGGCGCCCCATGACAAGGGACACAGGTGATCATCTCGGGCGGCGGGCCTACTGGTTGGGCGGGGACTCCAGGTCCACGAGCTCCAGGCCGGGCGCCTCGAGAACGACGTCGCCGGCGAGGTGGATGACGCGGCGTTCGGCGGTGGCGAGGTCGGCGACCTCGTACCGCTCGACCTTCAACGGGCCGGTGTCGGTGTCGTGCGACTCCACGTCGACCAGCGCCCAGCCCTCGTCCACGGGCAGCGCCACACAGGCGGGCTCGGTGACGCCGAGCAGGCGTACCCGCCGCCGGTCCAGCAGCGACAGGCCCAGCAGCCGGGCGGTGACGACGGCGAACGCCGGCGAACGCCCGGTGAACCCCACCGCCGTCGCCGTCTGCTCGGCGTCACCAGGCGCGCCGGGCAGCGCCGAGGCGGGCGTACGCACCCACACGACCTCGGGCCCGGCCAGCCCGCCGCGCAGCGTCCAGCCGCCCGCGGTCACCTGCACGCGGACCTGCCGCCACCGGTCGTCCACGGTGACGTCGACGCGGCCGGCGGGCTCGTTCTCCGGCGTATAGGTCTGCGAGACATAGCGCCACCCCGACGGGCCAGGGGCGCAGGAGAACACCTCGACCCCGGCGAGTGTCCCGCCGGGGTCGAGGTGGTGGTACGTGCCTTTGGGCAAGGACTAGCTGCCGTGCTCCCAGGAGTTGAGGTACTCCTCCTGCTCCGCGGTCAGGGTGTCGATCGTCACGCCCATGGAGGAGAGCTTGACGGCCGCGACCTCCTTGTCGATGAACTCCGGAACGTCGTGCACGCCGGCCGCGAGGTCCTTGTGCGCCTTGACGAGCCACTCGGCGGTGAGGGCCTGGTCGGCGAACGACATGTCCATGACGGCCGCGGGGTGGCCCTCGGCGGCGCCGAGGTTGACGAGCCGGCCCTCGGCGAGGAGGAGCAGGCGGCGGCCGTCGGCCATGACGTACTCGTCGGTCTGGTGGCGGATCTTCTCGCGCTTCTCGGCGGCGTTCGCCTCGAGCCACGCGACGTCGATCTCGATGTCGAAGTGGCCGGAGTTGCAGAAGATCGCGCCGTCCTTCATGACCTCGAAGTGCTCGCGGCGGAGGACGTCACGGTTGCCGGTGACGGTGATGAAGATGTCGCCGATGCGGGCGGCGTCGATCATCGGCATGACCGTGAGGCCCTGCATCTTCGCGTCGAGCGCCTTGGTCGGGTCGATCTCGGTGACGATGACGTTGGCGCCCATGCCGCGGGCACGGTCGGAGACGCCCTTGCCGCAGTAGCCGTAGCCGGCGACGACGACGGTCTTGCCGGCGAGCAGCGTGTTGGTCGCGCGGAAGATCGCGTCCAGCGTCGACTGGCCGGTGCCGTACCGGTTGTCGAACATGTGCTTGGTGTCGGTGTCGTTGACCGCGATCATCGGGAACTTCAGCGCGCCGTCCTTGGCCATCTGCTTGAGGCGGATGACACCGGTCGTCGTCTCCTCGCAGCCGGCGAGAACGCCGTCGAGCAGCTCCGTACGCGTCGTGTGCAGCGTGTTGACGAGGTCGCAGCCGTCGTCGAACACGTAGTGCGGCTGGCAGTCGAGCGCGGCGTTGATGTGCGCGTAGTAGCCGTCACGGTCGACGGCGTTGCGCGCGTAGACGTTGACGCCGAAGTCGTTGACGAGCGAGGCGGCCGTGTCGTCCTGCGTCGACAGCGGGTTGGACGCGCACAGGTGCACCTCGGCGCCGCCGGCGATCAGGGCGCGCATGAGGTTGGCGGTCTCGGTGGTGACGTGCATGCAGGCCGCGATCCGGGCGCCGGCGAACGGCTGCTCCTTCTCGAAGCGCTCCTTGATCTGGCGCAGCACCGGCATGGCGCGCTCGGCCCAGTCGATCCGCTTGCGGCCCGCCTCCGCGAGGGAGAGGTCGGTGATGTCGTGCTTGGGCAGGTCAGCCACAAAGGCTCCTCTGTCAGGCGATGTGTTGTCGGAACGGACGATGGCAGGCCCCTCCCGAGCAGGTCAAGCGGAGTTGACAATGTATTGTCAAGTCCATGCTGATCGACCGGGTCCGGGCGCGGTACGGCGTCCGTGCCGGCCTGCGCGAGCCCATCTCCGACGCCGCCGTACGCCTCGGCACGACGCCCCGCATGCTCCGCTACCGCGAGTCGCTCGGCCTCGTCGCGCCGCCACGGTCTGGTGGGCACCGGCGGGTCTTCGGCGAGCGTGAGCTGCTCGCGGCGGCGTGCTCGGTGGAGCTCGAGGAGGCGTACGGCGTGCCGCCGGGCGCGCTGGCGTTCGCGCTGCGGGTGCTCACCGAGCCGCAGGTAGCCGCCGACGTCCGGACCCTCGGCGCGCTGGCCCGCCCCGGCATCACGCCGAACGCCATCGAGGCGCTCGACTTCGAGGCGGCCAAGGCGCGGGAGCTGCTGCGGCTGCGGCGTTAGCGGCGCCTCTTGGACGGCTTCGCGCGGCGCGTCGCGTCGAGCGCGCGCTCGGCCCAGACCGTGAGCTCCGCCGGGTCCTCGAGAACGGCCGCCGGCACCGAGCGGTACGTGTCCGACGGCGGCTCGCCGGCGGCGTAGCGGAAGCCGGTGCAGTCGAGGGCGTCGTACGCCGGCCGCGTCTCGGCGTCGGTGCGGAAGTAGACCCGCCCGTCGTCGACGATGCCGAAGAACAGCCCGTCCTCGGCCCACAGGCCGTACCCGCCGAACATCCCCTTGCTCCGCAGCCCGGACAGCCCGTCGAGCGAGGCCACCACCTCGTCGCGCAGCGCGGTCAGCGCGGGATCGGCCATCGTTCCCCCTTCCTACATCAGCGACGTCAGCGTGATGCCGCCGTCGACGGGGATGACGGCGCCGGTGACGTACGACCCCGCGCGGCTCGCGAGGAAGACGACGACGCCGGCCATGTCGTCGTCGCGCCCGATGCGGCGCAGCGGCGCGTTGGCGGCGATCTGCTCCCCGAACGCGTCCAGTGTGGCCGCCATCATCTTCGAGGGGAACGGGCCAGGCGCCACGGCGTTGACCGTCACATGGCGAGGCCCGAGCTCGCGGGCGAGCACCCGCGTGAGCTGGTGGATCGCCGCCTTGGACGCCGAGTACGAGTACGTCGGCAGCGGCGGCACGCGCAGCCCGTCGATGGAGCCGACCATGACGACACGAGCAGGGTCGTCGGGCGACGCCGCCGCCTCCAGCAGCGGCAGGAACGCCCGCGTCAGGAAGAACGGCGCCTTGAGGTTGAGGTTGAGCACCTTGTCCCAGCCGGACTCGGGGAACTCCTCGAGCGGGGCGCCCCACGTGGCGCCGGCGTTGTTGACGAGGACGTGCACGCGCTCCTCGCGCTCGCCGACGGTCGCGGCGAGGCGTACGCACTCCTCCTCGGTGGCGAGGTTGGCCGCGATGCCGGTGACGGCGCCGTACGCGCTCAGCTCGGTCTCGGCCGCCGACACGGCCGCGGCGTCGCGCGAGCAGACGTAGACGCGGGCGCCGGCCTGGAGCAGGCCGCGCGCCATCATCAGGCCGATGCCGCGGGTGCCCCCGGTGACGACGGCGACCTTGCCTGTGAGGTCGAAGAGGTCCATGCCCGCGACCATAGAGTGCCGGTGTGACAGAGACGCGGGTCGTCGACCCCGAGGTGACCCTCGACCTCCGCCAGCGGGTGCTGCGCCCGCACCAGACACCCGAGCAGGTCCGCGCGCAGGGCGACGGGCTGCCCGGGATCGCGGTGTTCTCGGACGGCGAGGTCGTGGCGTGCGCGTCGGTACGCCCCGAGCCGATGCCGGGCGACCCGCGCGACGGCGACTGGCGGCTGCGCGGGATGGCCAGCGATCCCGCCGTGCGAGGGCATGGCTACGGCGCCGTGGCACTCCGGGCGGCGCTCGACTACGCACGGGAGCGCGGCGCGCGGCGGGTCTGGTGCAACGCGCGCACCGGCGCGCTCGGGTTCTACGAGCGGCACGGCTTCACGGTCGTCGGCGAGGAGTTCGACCTCCCGGACGCCGGCCCGCACTACCTCGCCTGGACCGACCTCTAGGCACCGCACCCCGGCCCCACCCACAACGATCACCCGTGTCCATTCGCGTGCGATCAGCCCGCTCGCGAGGGGACACAGGTGATCGCGCGCGGGAGGCGGGGGGCTCGCCGGGCGACGTCACCCCGGATCGGGGTGCGTTTTGCGCTTTTTCCCCGCACGGGGTGCAACCGGGTTGCGTCCCGTACGACCTAGCGGAGGCGGAGGACGCGCATCGCCTCGGCCGCCATCTCGGCCTCGCCGAGCGCGTTCGGGTGCACGACGACGGGGTTGGTGGTCTGCAGCACCGGCTCGATCCAGCGGACGCCGAGCGGCTGGCAGGCGTCGTGCCCGTGGGAGACGACGTTCATGTCGACGTAGATCGCGCCGGTCGCGGCGGCGGCGCGGCGGACGGCGTCGTTGAGCGTCGCCTGGATGCCGCGCACGTACGGCACGTCGCCCTCGGCGACCGGCATCTTCTCGAAGCACCCGACGGTCTCCGGCATGATCCAGGGTAGCCGAGGATTGCGACCTGCGCGTGGGGGGCCCTGGCGCGCACGGCGTTCAGCGCGCCGACGAGCGACGGGTACGTCGTGTCGCGGATGGTGTCCTCGAACGACGACCCGTACCTGTCCTTGCACGGGCTGCCCTGGCCGAGCGTCGACATGCCGGCCTGGCCGCAGCTCATGACGGTGTCGATGAACACGCCGCTGTCGTTGCCGCCGATCGTCATGGTGACGAGCTCGGTGTCCGCGCTCAGCGCGTCGAGCTGCGGGGGTACGCCGCCGTACTGCGAGCGGGAGAAGTGCGTGGTGTCGGCGGCGCCGCAGGTGACGTCGGTGAGCGCGGCGCCGGTCGCGGCGGCGATGACGTGCGCGTAGTTGCGCGTCGAGCGCAGGCACTGAAGCGGCGCCGACGGGTCGGGCGGCAGGACGCCGGAGGCGGCGCTGTACGAGTCGCCCATGGCGACGTACGCCAGCGGCGCGGCCTCAGCGGGCGGCACCGCGAGGGCGGCAAACGCGAGGGCGAGGACGAGGCTGCGGCGCACGGGGTCACTCCTGGGTCGAGGGGACTCACGAGGTTCAACGGCGCGGGCGCCCGTTCGTCACGCCTGGTACAGGTCCGGCTCGATGTAGATGAGGGTCGCGGCGGGGACGGCCTCGCGGATACGGCGTTCGGCCTCGTTGATCTGCGCGGCGAGCCGTTCGGTGGTGCCGCCGACCGGCGTCGCGACCTTGGCGGCGACGAGCATCTCGTCGGGCCCGAGGTAGCGCGTCCGCAGGTGGATGACGCGGTCGAAGTCGGGCACCGCGACGAGCGCCGCCGTGACCGCCGCGACCTCCTCGCCGGAGCCGGACTCACCGATGAGCAGGCCGTGCATCTCGATCGCGAGGACGATCGCGACGACGACGAGCAGCGCGCCGATCGTGATGGTGCCGAGCGCGTCCCACATCGGGTCGTGCGTCGCGGCGGTCAGCGACACGCCGGCCAGCGCGATGATCAGGCCGAGCAGCGCGGCCAGGTCCTCCAGCAGGACGACAGGCAGCTCGGGGGTCTTCGACTCCTTGATGAACCGCCAGTACGACCGCCCCCTGAGCAGCGGCTGCGTCTCCTTGATGGCGGTCCGGAACGAGAACGTCTCCAGCAGGATCGCCACGATCAGCACGCCGATGGCGATGCCGTACGACTCCACGTCGTGCGGGTGCCGTAGCTTCTCGATCCCCTCGTACAGCGCGAACGCGCCACCGACCGTGAACAGCACGACGGCGACGACGAACGCCCAGAAGTACCGCGCGGCGCCGTACCCGAACTGGTGCTCCACGTCGGCCTTCCGCCGCCCGCGCGACTCGCCGAACAGCAGCAGTCCCTGGTTGCCCGAGTCGGCGAGGGAGTGGACGGACTCGGCGAGCATCGACGCCGACCGCGTCAGGACGAACGCCACGAGCTTGGCGATGGCGATGCCGAGGTTGGCCAGCAGCGCCGCGATGACGGCCTTGCGGCCGTGCCCCCCCGCGCTCATCTCGGGGCCCCCTCAGCGCCGCGAGCGCAGCGAGCGGCGTTGTGGGGTGAGGTCATTCGGCGATCCTCGCCTTCAGCTGGGTGATCGGCGCCATGGCGGTCGGGTCGATGCCGGTGAGCAGCGCGAGGTACGTCGTCGTGAAGTCGACGGCGGCGACGAGCGAGGCGAGCCTCGCGGTCGGCGAGTCGCCCTCGGCGACGACCTCGTCGTACGCGATCCCGCGCTCGCCGGCGAGCTCCTGCGACGCCTCGACGCGGCGCGCGACGGACGCGTGCTCGACGCTGTCGCGCAGGAACAGCAGCCGGTACCGGTCGGGCGCTGCCGGGTCGTCGAACGGCACCACCTGGTTGTGGTTGGCCTCCGGAAGGACGCCCCAGATCGCGTGCCGGTCGGCGTTCTCGTTGAACTGGCAGGCCGCGCGGTACGCCGCCACGCCGGCCAGCTGCGACGTGCCCCAGACGACGGGGAGGACATCGGCGAGCTTGAGCGCCAGCTCCTTGGCCGGGTTGAGGAACGACTCCTTCGCGGCCTTGTACCGCTCGGTCAGGACGTCGAGCAGGTCGGCGGTCGCGTCGAGCTCGGCGCGCGGCGCGTGGCAGACGCCGACGAGGTCGCCGAGGACGAGCAGCGGCACGGCGAGCGACCAGAGCTTGGCCCGCGGTACGCCCCCGGCAGGCACGGGCACGTGCGGCCCGCGGCCGCGCGCGCCGAGGTCCTCGAGCGGCGAGTCGGCGGCGCCGACGGTGACGATCGGGACGCCGCGGCGTACGGCCTCCTCGGCCGCGCTCAGCGTCTCCTCGGTCGTCCCCGAGCACGACACCGCGACGACCAGGTCGGCGGCGCCGACCCAGCCGGGCAGGCCGTAGCCGCGGTGGGTGACGACCGGCAGCGGCGCGGTGAGGCCGGCTACGGCGGCGAGCACGTCGCCCGCGACGCCGGAGCCGCCCATGCCGGTGACGACGAGCGCGCGCGGGCGCAGGCCGTCGGCAATCGACTCCAGCCCCGACTCGTATGCCGTCGTCATCGCCTGGCGGAACTGCGCCGGTGCCCCCGCGACCGCGCGCACCATCCCCTCGGGGTCGGCGGCCTCGATCTCGTCGGGCTCGTCGAGGAGGTACTCGTTGACCACCGTCACCGGGTCTGGACCGCCTCGTCGATGAGCAGCACGGGGATGTCGTCCTTCACGGGGTAGCGCAGGCCGCAGCCGGTGCAGTCGAGAGCCGACTCGGCGTCGTTGACCTCGAGCGCGCCGTGGCAGGACGGGCAGGCGAGGATCTGCAGGAGCGCGGGGTCGAGATTCACGGGGTGCCCTTCACGATGGCGAGCACGTCGTCGCGCACGCGGGTCATGGTCGTCTCGTCGGCGGCCTCGGCGTTGAGGCGGAGCAGCGGCTCGGTGTTGGAGGGCCGCAGGTTGAACCACCAGTCCGCGGCGCTCACCGTCAGCCCGTCGAGGTGGTCGATCTCGACGCCCTCCCGGCCCTCGTACGCCGCCTCGACGGCCTTGGCGGTGGCCGCGGCGTCGGTGACGCGCGAGTTGATCTCGCCGGAGGCGGCGTAGCGGTCGTACGACGTCAGCAGCGCCGACAGCGTGCCCTCCTGGCCGCCGAGCGCCGCGAGGACGTGCAGGGCGGCGAGCATGCCGGAGTCGGCGTTCCAGAACTCGCGGAAGTAGAAGTGCCCCGAGTGCTCGCCGCCGAAGATCGCGCCGGTCGAGGCCATCTCCGCCTTGATGAACGAGTGCCCGACGCGGGTGCGGACGGGCGTGCCGCCGTTCTCGCGGATGACCTCGGCGACCGTACGCGAGCAGATGAGGTTGTGGATCACGGTCGAGCCCGGCTCGCGGCGCAGCTCGCGCTCGGCGACCAGCGCGGTGATGGCGGAGGGCGACACGATCGCGCCGCGCTCGTCGACGACGAAGCAGCGGTCGGCGTCACCGTCGAACGCCAGGCCGAGGTCGGCGGAGTGCTCCAGCACCGCCTTCTGGAGGTCCACGAGGTTCTCGGGCTCGATGGGGTTGGCCTCGTGGTTGGGGAACGTGCCGTCCAGCTCGAAGTAGAGCTCGGTCACGTCGAGCGGGAGGCCCTGGAAGACGGCGGGGACGGTGAGTCCGCCCATGCCGTTGCCGGCGTCCACGACGACCTTCAGCGGGCGGATGCCGGAGAGGTCTACGAGGGCGTGCATCGTGGCGGCGTACTCGGTGAGGAGGTCGCGCTCGGAGATGCTGCCGGTGGTGGCGGCGGGCGGCGGGCCGCCGGCGTTGACGCGGTCGCGCAGCGTCCCGAGGCCGCTGTCCTGGCCGACGGGCTTGGCGCCGGCGAGGCAGAGCTTGATGCCGTTGTACTGCGCGGGGTTGTGGCTCGCCGTGAACATCGCGCCGGGGATGCCCAGCAGGCCGGACGCGAAGTACAGGAGGTCGGTGCTGCCGAGGCCCGCGATGACCGCGTCGACGCCCTGGCTGGTCACGCCCTCGGCGAAGGCTCGTGCGAGCTCTGGGCTGCTGGGGCGCATGTCGTACGCGATGACGACGGTGGGGCCTCCGACCAGCTCCGCGAACGACGCGCCGAACAGGCGGGCGATCTCGGCGTCGAGCTGGTCCGGGACGGTGCCCCGGATGTCGTAGGCCTTGACGATGGCGGTGACGTCGGGCACGCCGGGGATGCTACCCGGCTGCGACTCGCTACTTCTTGCGGGCGGCCAGCGCCTTGACGCGGTCGAGGGCGATCGGCTCGCCGCCGGAGACGTACGACTTGTGCTCGCAGCGGTGGCACGACGTGAAGTCGACGACGTCGCCCTCGGCCATCGTGATGCTGATGCGCGTGACAGCGGTGCTGGTGCAGGCGTCGCAGCGAGCCGACATGTCGGGTACCTCCGAGGGGGCCGAAGCGCGGATACCCGAACTTGATCGGCCGAACAGGTGAATTACTTGAGCCCAGGTAAGGGTTCTGTCACGCCTGGGACGGCGAACGGAGCATCCGCAGGTGCCCGCGGCGGAACGCGTCGGCGCCCTCGAAGCTGCGCGCGGCCTCGCGGACGGCGTCCGCCAGGGCCTCCAGGTCGTCGGTCGTCGGCACGTGGGGGGCCGGCGGGCCGTCGAGCCGGACGACCTCCCAGCCGCGCGGCGCGGTGAGCCGGGCGGCGTGCGGCTCGCAGAGGTCGTACTGGTGCGGCTCGTGCACCACCGCGAGGGGGCCGACGATCGCCTGCGACTCGGCGTAGACGTACGTCAGGGTGGCCACCGCGGAGTCGGTGCACGCCGTACGCGAGCAGCGGCGAGTTGGGGTCACCCGCGCACGGTAACGCTCGCCGGGGGCGTTGGGAGTGAAGTCGGCAAACGTGTCGTTAGGGTGGCGCTCGTGGAGTCTGGGGCGGCGCGGGCACGACGGGCCCGGCGGGACCGGCGCGGCCGGGGGCTGCGCGGGCCGCTGGCACCGCCCCACCTGCCGATCTCGCGTACGCCGGCGGAGCGGTTCGACGACCTCGTGCTCGACGCGGTGGAGCACCTCGAGGAGCACTGGTCGGACGAGCTGGCGAAGCTGGAGTTCGCCGTGGAGGACGTCCCGCCGCCGGACGCGATCGTGGCCGACGTGGTGCCGCTGTCGCGGGTGATCCCCGCGGTGCCGGGGACGCCGGCGCGGGTCGTGGTGTTCCGGCGGCCGCTGGAGGCGCGCGCGCTGGACCCGGCCGACCTGGCCGACCTGGTGCTGGAGGTCGTGGTCAACGAGGTCGGGCGCGCGCTGGGCATCGACCCCGACGTCCTCGACCCCCCCGACGACGAGGACTGACCGCGCACTTCCGTGCGGCGTTTCCTGCACGGAACGTGCTCCGTGGCCGCTCGCGTGCACGAAACGCCGCACGGACTGGGGCGGCGCGGCCGGACCCGGGACGCCGCCGCTCAGTCGCGCTTGATGGCGGGCAGGGCGGCGCTCGGGTCGCCGACCACCACGGGTACGTCCAGGCCGGACGTCGGCTGCGTGACCAGCGTCTGGGTCGTGAACAGCGGGCCGCGGTTGCCGTACTCGAAGATGTAGCGGCTCGCGAACACCGGCGACAGCCCGGGGTCGGGCGTGATGACGACGGACTGCAGGTTGTCCTTGGGCAGCTTGGAGTACGGGTAGACGACGATCTCGCCCTGCTTGACGTCCACGAACTTCCGGACGGACGTCCCCTTCTCGCCGCGCGACAGCAGGGTGACGATCTCCAGCCGCGCGGGCCCGTCGGGCGCGTGGAAGAGCAGCGCGCAGTCCATCTGCCCGAGGTTGCGCGCCTCGGTGACCAGGGTCGGCCCGGTCAGAGCAGTGGCCGGACCGACGTACGCGATCTCGCGGATGCGCGTGAACCGCGCTTTGCTCTCGGTGAACGCCGTCACGAGGACCGGCGCCCCCTCGGCGTAGACCCGCAGGCCGACGGGCTGCATGGTCTTCTCGCCGGTCCGCTGGTCGGTGACGGAGAGCACCTCGGCAATGTTGAGGGAGAACGGCCGCCCGGCAGGGATGTCGATGTCCTCGAACCCGGCGGGAACGATCTGCTCGTCCGGCAGCGTGAACTGGATGCGGATGTGCGCCGAGTCCTCCCCCGGCACGAAGAAGAACAGCCGCCGCGAGCCGTTGCCCGCGGGCAGCCCGCCGAGGTCGACCTGGGTGCCTGGGCGGGTGAGGCGCGGCAGCCAGTCGACGCCCATGGGGATCTCGCCGATGGTGCGGTGCACGCGCGCGGCGGGCGCGACGCGGCCCTCCCGCGCGACGACGTGGATGACGAGCGGCGACTCGCTGGGCGCGAACTTCGCGAGGTCGCGGGTGACCCGCGCGCGCGCCTTGAGCACGATGCCGTCGAGCTCGGGGATGTCGATGAGGCCGTTCTTGCCGTACAGCTCGACGCGGACCAGCGCCTGGTCGTCGAACGGGTTGACGAGGACCAGCTCGGTGTCGTTGCCGGTCAGGGTGCTGCCGCCGACGAACCACGAGTCCGCCGCCGGCGCCTCGCACCGCAGCCCCGCCCAGCCGCGGTTGGGACCGTCGGCGCCGCGCGAGACCTGCTCGACCTCGAGCCCGCCGGACTGCGGACCGGTGGCGGTGACGACCGCGGCGACGGCGGAGGACGACTTCAGCTTGAGCGCGCCGACGCTCTTGCCCTCGACGAGCACGCCGGAGCCGAGGCCCTGGTCGGCGGTGAGCTTCTGCGCGCGCACCTTCACCTCGCCCGGCGTGGCGACGCCGGCGGTGAGGCGGGTGACGACGTCGTCGCCCTCCTTGAGCAGCTCGGGGCAGACGGCCATGGCGCCGTCGACGGGCCGGTTGTCGAGGCGTACGGGCGCCGCGACGGTGACCGGCTTGGGGTCGTCGGCGCGCGCCACCGCGAGCCCCGCCGCGAGCACCGCGACGACGGACAGGAGGGCGAGCGGCGGGCGCTTCATACGGTCCTCACGTTGCCGCCGGCGACGGCCGGCTCCGGCTCGGGGATCGGCTCGAACGTCGAGTCGTCGGCGTCCGCGTCGGGCGCGTCGTCGTTACGGCGCACGGAAGGCGCCGCCAGCACGACCGCGACGAGCAGCAGGAGGCCCTGGACGGCGAGCGAGGTCGTACGCCGCGACGTGTCGTGCCGCAGCGCCAGCACCCCGCCCTCGGGCGGCAGCTCGAAGCCCTGCGCCCAGCCCCACAGCGTCACCCGCTTCAACGGCTTCCCGTCGAGCGTCGCCTCCCAGCCGCGGTGGGAGCGTTCGGACAGCGAGAGCAGCCGCCCCGCGGGGCCGCTCGGCACGCGCACCTCGGCGGACTCGCGCTGGCTCGGGAGCGGCACGGTCGGCGTGAGGCGGAGCTGGTCGCGGGTGGCGAAGCGGCCGCCGCGCGCGGGCTCGCCGAGCTCCGGGGGTACGAGCGTCAGCCGCGCCGCGGGGGTCAGCGTGCGCCAGACCCGGACCTCGCCCTGGAAGTTGACCCGGGACAGGCCGGACTGCGCGTCGAGCGCCTCGGACAGCCAGCCTGGCACGGGGTCGGGGACGGCGACGAAGCGCACCGCATAGGTGGCCAGGCCCTCGGCGGCGTTGCTGCCGCGCGGCACGGCGAGGTCGCCGACGAGCCGGTCGAGCAGGCGGCTCGGCGCGCCGGGCTGCGGGAGATCCGCGTCGGCGAGGTCGGGGCCCTCGGGGAGCGAGAGGACGTACGACACGCGGTCGGTCGCCTCCGGCCGCAACCACAGGACGCGGGTGCCCGGCTCGCGGTCGAGCAGGGCCTCGGCGGCCGCGGGCAGCGCCGCGGGCACGCGCCGGTCGAGCGGGTCGGCGGCGCCGCGGTCGAGCCAGGCCGCGGCGAGGACGAGCGGGCCGAGCAGTGCCGCGACGGCGAGCACGGCGGCCCCCGGCTGCCGCCAGCCGAACGACCTCGCCCCCAGCCTGTCCTGCGCGCCGTCGGCGGCGAGGACGGCGGCGGCGGTGAGCGCGGCGCCCGAGACCGCGAGAGGTACGCCGGGGAAGCCCTCGGGGAGGTTGCCCGCGCCGCGGGCGGAGAGCAGCGCGACGGCGTAGCCGGCGATGGCCACGCCCCAGAGGCCGAGGGCGGCGCCGACGCGGCGTTCGCGGACGAGGGCGACGAGGGCGGCGACGACGAGCGCTGCGGTGGCGGCGAGGAGCACGCGCGACGCCGGGGCGGGACGGAGCAGGAGGAGGTCGATCGCGCGGGGCGGGGCGGTGGCACGGTTGGCGGGCGTGCCGCCGACGAGCAGGCGCGGGTCGGACATCAGCCGCAGCGACCACGGGAACAGCACCGCGAGCGCGGTGCCGAGCGCCATCGCGACGGCGAGGATGCGGCGTACGGCACCGCCCCTGCTCGCCGGCGTCGCGGCGAGCAGCACCACGACGGACCCGACGGCGAGCGGGACGGCGGTGAGCAGCCAGAGCTGCGGCGCGAACGCCGTCGCCACCCCGAGCCCGATGCCGGTCCCGAACGCCGTGCGCCAGCCGCCGTAGCGCGGGTCCTCGCCGAGGAGGCGGTGTCCCGCGACGAGCAGCGGCGGCGCCGCGACGAGCGCGACGGCGGCGTCGAGGTGACCGGTGGCGACAGCGCCCGCGCCGACGGGCAGGAGGGCGTACGCCGCCGCGGCCCAGAGGCGGAGCGGCACGGCGTCCGTGAGGCGCCGGGAGGCGACGTACGCCGTCGCGCCGGCCAGCGGCACGCAGCCGAGGAGCAGCACGTCGACGGCGAGCCACGGCTTGCCGAGCAGCAGCGTCGAGAGCGCGGCGAGCACCGCGACGGCGGGGGTGGCGCTGGACGCCGTGCCGGCGCCGACGGCGGAGCGCCAGGAGGCGGCGTACGCCTGCGCCAGGTCGCTCGCCCCCTCGGGGGCGGGGAGCAGCGCGCCGCCGACGAGCAGGCCGCCGCCGAGCAGGCCGCGCGCGGCCACCAGCGTGACGGCAGTCAGCGCGAGGAACAGCGTCAGCCCCGGGCGGGCCGTGAGCAGGTGGCCGCGGGGACGTACGGGAGGCAGGTCCTCGTCCTCGGCGCCGGGCACCGGCTCGTCGCCGCCACCACCGGTGATCCAGTCGCCGAGCTGCTCGAGGTAGCCGCGCATCCGCGCGGCCCGGCCGGCGAACAGCGGCCTGATCGCGCGCCACGGCACGGACGACCTGCGGTGGCGACGGGCGCGGAGGAGGTCGCCGAGGTGGGTGACGTTCCAGACGACGGCGGCCACCTCGTCACGCGCCTCCGCGACCTGCCGGGTGAGCAGGAAGCCGATCGTGCGGAGGAACGCCCCGACGATCAGCCGCGGCGCCGCGGCGAGGGCCTTGGCCGGCGGCAGGTTGGCGAGGAGGACGGCGAGCGCGTGCCGGCGGTCGATGCCGTGCGGGCGGCCGTGCGCGCTGGAGACCTGGCGGCGGCCCGTGGTGGCGGCGCGGGCGTGGCGTACGCGGGCGTCGGGGACGATCGTGACGCGGTGGCCGGCGGCGTTGGCGCGCCAGCCGAAGTCGACGTCGTCGCGGAAGATCGGCAGGCGGGGGTCGTAGCCGCCGAGCTCCTCCCAGACGTCACGTCGTACGAGGCAGCCGGCCGACCCCACGGCGAGCACGTCGCGTACGGCGTCGTGCTGGCCCTGGTCGAACTCGCGGCGTTCGAGCCACGTCTCGCGCCGGCCCGCGCGGTCCATCGTGACGCCGACCTCGACGAGCAGGCGGGGGTCGTCCCAGTCGCGGGCCTTGGCGCCGAGGACGGCCGCGGACGGCATGTCCTCGGCGGCGTCGACGAGCTTGGCGAGGGCGTCGGGCTCGGGCGCGGAGTCGTCGTGGAGCAGCCAGACCCACTCGACGGGGTCCTTCGGGGGCTCTTCGTCGGTCGCGCGGCGGCGCTGCGTGCCGTACGGCGCGGTGAGGTCCGCATGCGCGACGCCCGCGGAGACGGCCGCCCCGAACCCGGTCTCGCGCGGCTGGTCGAGGACGCGTTCGGCGCCCAGAGCGTCCGCGAGGAGCGTTCTCGACTCGTCGGTGCTGCCGGTGTCGACGCCGACGATCCGCTGCGGCGTGCGCGTCTGGCGGCCCAGCGCGGCCAGCACGTCGGGCAGCCAGCGGGCGCCGTCGTGCGTGACGACGACCGCCGTCACCCGATGGTGCGGGTGCGCGACGCGCGGACGCGGGGGCATGACCCTCCGAGGGGTTTTGCGGGACGCCGGGAAGGGCCGGGTCGTACGCCCGGCGACGGCAAGACTAACCCGCTCGGAGTCTCGGAATCACACCGGGTCCGGTGCTGTCGGTCCGCGCCGTCTGAGCGTGCGAGCGGCACGGCGGAGGCCGGCGCCGCGTGCGAAGGCACGCAAGCCGGCCGACAACGCAGCCGGTCGCGGGCTCAGGCGGTGCGGCGCTTCAGGCGGCGGCGCTCGCGTTCGGAGAGGCCGCCCCAGATGCCGAAGCGCTCGTCGTGCGCGAGGGCGTACGTCAGGCACTCCGCCTTGACCTCGCAGCCGACGCAGATGCGCTTCGCCTCCCTCGTGCTGCCGCCCTTCTCGGGGAAGAACGCCTCCGGGTCCGTCTGCGCGCAGAGCGCGCGCTCCTGCCACGCCAGCTCGGGGTCCATGGCCTCGTCGGTCTCGACGAGCTCGACCATCGGCAGGGTCATCGCGTTCTCCGTCCCGTTCGTGCGCTCCCACCCGAGCGCCGGGTCCTCGTCGCCGAACGTTCGCCGCGACACGCCGCGAAGTTCGTCGCCAAATGACATGGGTGGAATTACAGTCCTGCGACTGGTGTCCCGTCAAGGGGCGCGTGTTCGCGCATGCACGTACAGTAGTGACTGGTGGGACTGGTGGGGCTGGAGTCCACTTTGTGACCCGCCGCTGAGCACGGCGCGACGGCCAGATTTTCGTGATCTTGGCAACGTCCGTGGTGCCCGGGCAGCACGAACGTCGCCAAGATCACGACGTCCGAGCTCGGGCAGGCTACGAGCGGCGGCGTAAGCCCCGGCGCGGCTTGAGCGCCGCCGCGAACGCGTCGACCGCCGCCGCCCCCGCGTCCGGGGTCTCCTCCGCCGGCGTCTCCGGAGTCGCGGGCTCGTCCGGAGCGGGGCCGGTGGCGGCGTCGATGGCCGCCGACGGCGAGGTCACCTCGGGCATGGTGTCGACGGTCGCGCGCGTACGCCGCGCCGGCGCCTTGCGCGCGGGGCGCAGCGGCGGGTCCACGTGCTCCTCGGGCGCCATGGTGCCCGCGGTGCCCGCGGTGCCCGCGGTGCCCGCGTCGGCGGCGGTGTCGGGGGTCGGCTCCGTGGCGATCGCGGGCGCCTCGTCGGTCGTGTCCGGCGCGTCGGGCGTCGCCTTGGCCGGCGCCTTCTTGGCAGGCTTGGCGGCCTTGGCAGCGGCCTTCTTCGCCGGCTTGGCGGGCTTGGCCGCGGCCTTGGCGGCGGGCTTCTTGGCGGCCGCCTTCTTCGCGGCGGGCTTGGCGGCCTTCTTGGCCGCGGGCTTGGTCGCGCGCTTCGCGGGCTTCGCCGCCTCGACGGGCTCGGCGACGACGCCGCCGTGCGGCTCCGCGACCATCGGCTGCGTCGCCTCGATCGGCGGCAGCGCGTCCGACTCGGACTCGGTGTCGGGCGGCGACATCGGGGCGCCTGCCTCGGCGGTCACGACGTCCGGCGCGGGCTCCGGCTCCGCGACGGCCTCCGGCTCCGGCGCGGGCTCCGGCTCCGGCGCGGGCTCCGGCTCCGGCGTGGGCTCGGGCGCCACGGGCTCGGGCGCCACGGGCTCGGCGACGACGGCCTCGGGCTCGACCGGCTCCGGCGCGGGCTCCGGCTCGACCGGCGCCGACGACACGGGCGGGTTCACCACGAGCGGCACCGGCGGCGGCGGGGCCTCGCCGGCCTTCGCCCTGCGGTACCGCTCCGCGTCGCGCTTCTGCGCCTGGCGCTCGCGGCTGGTCTGCAGCATGTCGGCGAGGCCGCGGCGCTCGCGTGGCTTCAGCCCCGACGCGAAGTCGTCCAGTAGCTCGTGCAGCACGCGGTCGCGGGTCTCCTCGAGCTCCTGGTCGCGCGCGGCGAGGTACGACAGCAGCGCCTCCCCCGCCGACCCGAGCCGGTTGGTGCCCTCGTTGAGCTGGCCGCGCGCGTCGAGCACGGAGTCAGTCGTCTCGCGCAACGACGCCCGCAGCGCCTCGAGCTCCGTCCGCATCCGGTTGCGGAACTCGTCCAGCTCGGTGGCCGCCGCGGCGTGCGCCTCTTCGACGATCTGCGCCGCGAGGTCGCCCCAGCCCTCCTCCATCTTCGCGAGGACGGTCTTGGTCTCGGCCGACGCCTTGGCGAGCGAGGCGATGTGCTTGGACGCACCGTCGAGCTCGTGCGCGTGGACGTCGATGCCGCGCTTGATCTCGGCGATGCGGCCGGCGGCGGTGCGCTCGTTCTCGACGAGCATCGTCCTGGTCTCCTCGGCGCCGTCGGTGATGGCGGCGATGACCTCCGAACGCAGCGCGCCGAGCTCGTCCCGCACCTGCCGGCGTACGCCGTCGAGCAGCTCGCCGAGCTCCGTACGGACCTCGCCCAGCATCGACGTGACCTCGTCGCGGGTCGCGGCCGCGGCCTCCTGCGACGCCGCGAGCTGCTCGGCGATGGACGCGGCCGTCCGCTCGCCCTGCTCCGTGAGGTCGGAGGCGGTACGCGTGCCCTGCTCGGCCAGCTGCTCGGCGGTCTCCTGGAGCTGCGCGACGAGCGCGGCCGAGGCCTGCTGCTGCTCGGTGACGAGCCGGTCGACGCGGTCCTCGATGTTGGTGCCGACCTCGTCGAGGTGGTCGTCGTGGGTGTCGCGCGCCTCGGCGAGCGCCCCGCCGACGGAGGTGCCGAGGGCGGTGAGGCTGCGTTCGACGGAGCCGGCGAACGCGTCGATGGCGTCGCGTACGGAGCCCGCGAGACCGGCGATCGACTCGCCGAGCCGGGTGACGACCTCGTCGTCGCCCTGCGCCGCGGCGTCGAGCAGCGTCGCCGCGCTGTCGGCGGTGCGGTCGGCCACGAACTCCCGCAGCTCGTCGGTCCGCGTCTGCAGCGCGCTGGACAGCGTCGCGACGTCGCGGGCGAGGACGGAGAGGCGTTCGGCGGTGGTGGAGGCGCCGTCGCGGGCGAACGCCTCGAGGCGTTCGGCCACGCCGTCGAGCGTGTCCTCCAGGGCGGCGAGGCGCGCCTCGACCGGCTGCGTCTGCTCCTCGACGGTGGCGCTCAGCGCGCCGAGCCGCTCGCTGACCGGCGCTACGGCCTCGGCGAGGTCGCCGCGCAGGTCGTCGCGGAGGTCCGTACGCAGCCGCGCCACGTCCCCGGGCATCGACGACACCGACGACGCGAGCGAGGCGAGGCGGTCGTTGACGGGGGCGACGGCGCCGGCGAGCTCGTCGGAGAGCGCCGTACGCAGCGCCGCGACCTCGCGCCGCAGCTCCCCCACCGCGTCGAGCAGCTCCTCCTCGGTGCGCGCCTCGGCGGCCGCCTGGGCGGCGAGCGCCTCGATGCGGCGCGACAGCGCGTCGGGAGCAGCGGTCCCGGCCCAGCCTTCGGTCATGTGTAACCCCGGTCCTCGGGCCGGCGCAGCGCGCCGGGCAGGCTCGCCGCGAGTATAGGAAGCGACACCCCCCGCTGAGCCGCAAATGCGAGGCTTGGCCCGGCCGTGTCTCGTACCCCTTCCGACCCCGAGAGGAGACCCGCTGCGCGCCGACGACCTGCCTGCCGACGTGCTGGACGCCGCGCGCCGCGGCGATCCGGCGGGGATCGAGGCGGTCTACCGGCGGTACGCGCCCGCCGTCCTGGCGTGGTTCCGCGCCCGGCTCGGCGACGGGCACCTCGCGGAGGACCTGACCGGGGACGCGTTCGTGGCGGTCATCGCGGCGCTGCCGCGCTACACGGGCGGGCCCGAGGCGTTCGCCGGCTGGCTGTTCACGCTGGTGCGCCGCGACTTCGTCGACCACCTGCGCCGTACGGCGCGCAGGCCGGAGACGCCGGTGTCCGAGCCCCAGACCGGCGAGACCGTACGGGACACCGCCGACGAGGTCGTCGAACGCGCCGAGTCCGACCGCGTCCGCGCCGCCCTCGCCCAGCTCTCGCCGGACCAGCAGGAGGTCCTCGTGCTGCGCGTCGTCGCCGGCCTGACGACGCCAGAGGTGGCCGAGGCGACCGGCCGTACCGTCGGCGCCGTCAAGGCGCTCCAGCACCGCGGCCTCGACAGCCTGGGGCGGCTGCTCGGCAAGGAGCCGGACCCGTATCCCCGCAAGGCGAGCAGGCGCCTGTAGCGCGTGCCGTACGACGAGGACCTTCCGGAGCAGGCCGACGCGCTGTACGCGCTCGACGTGCCCGAGGACCTGGCGCGGCAGCACCTGGCGCGGCTCACGGCCGTGCGCGTCGCCCCCGTGGTCCCGCTCCGCCGCCGCCGCGCGTCGCTGCGAGCCACCGCCGCCGGCCTCGTCGTCGGCGCCACGCTCGTCTCCGGCGCGGGCGTCGCCGCCGCCGGCAGCGCGCAGCCCGGCGACGCCCTCTACGGCGTCAAGACCGCCCGCGAACGCCTCCAGCTCACGATGGCCCGCCCCGGCGAGAGCCGCGCGCGCCTCGAGCTCAAGCTCGCCCGCACCCGCCTCGGCGAGGCGGCGGGGCTGCTGCGCAAGGGCAAGACCGGCCGCGCCATCGAGACGCTGGCCCGCGCCGACGCGGCGCTCGCCTCGGCCGGCGCGCACGGCAGCGCGCAGGTGGACGCCGAGGTCGCGACCGAGCTCGACCGCCGCGTCGAGGTGCTGAGCGGGCTGCTCTCCGGCGGCCTGCCGGAGACCGCCTCCGACGCCGCCCGCGAGGCGCTCGAACGCGCCATCGCCCGCGGGGGCCGCCACCGTTCCGCCGAGGCTCCTGGCCGCTCCGGCGACAAGCCGGGCAAGGGCGAGGCGCCCGTCGTCCGGCCCACCGACGTCCCGTCGACGGCGCCCACCGCGCCGCCATCGGGCAAGCCGGGCCGCGGCAACCACCCGACCGGCAAGCCGACCGCGCCGCCAGGGCAGTCGCGCTAGACCACCGGTAGCGCGGTCCGCCGAGCCGCCGCGAGGCGCTCGTCGCTGGGGACGCCGTACGTCGTCGTCCGCTGCCGCGCCGGGCGCCCGGCGAGAGCGGCCAGTGACTCCAGGTCCTCGACCGACTTGCGGCTGCCGTGCGCCGACCCGGCCATCCGGCTGATCGTCTCCTCCATCAGCGTGCCGCCGAGGTCGTTCACCCCGCCACGCAGGACGGCGGCGCAGCCCTCGGGGCCGAGCTTGACCCAGGAGGCCTGGATGTTGCGGATCCGGCCGTGCAGCAGCAGCCGCGCCATCGCGTGGACCGCGCGGTTGTCGCGCATCGTCGGGCCAGGGCGGGCGAGGCCGGCGAGGTAGATCGGCGCGTTCTGGTGGACGAACGGCAGCGGCACGAACTCCGTGAACCCGCCCGTCTCCTCCTGCAGCCGCGCCAGCAGGCGCAGGTGCGCGAGCCAGTGGTGGGAGGCGTCCACGTGGCCGTACATCATCGTGGACGTCGTCGGGATGCCCAGGCGGTGCGCGGTCGTGACGACCTCGACCCAGGCGGCGGCGGGCAGCTTGCCCTTCGTGAGGACCCAGCGGACGTCGTCGTCGAGGATCTCGGCGGCAGTGCCCGGCAGCGAGTCCACCCCGGCCTCGCGCGCCTTGGTCAGCCAGTCCTCGATGGACAGGCCGGTGCGGGAGGCGCCGTTGACGACCTCCATCGGGCTGAACGCGTGCAGGTGCAGCTCGGGCGTCCGCCGCTTCACCTCGGCGGCGAGGTCGAAGTACGCCGTGCCCGGCAGGTCGGGGTGGATGCCGCCCTGCATGCAGACCTCGGTGGCGCCGGCGTCCCACGCCTCGGCGGCGCGGTCGCCGACCTCGGCGAGGGAGAGCGTGTACGCGTCCGCGTCGCTGCGCCGCTGGGCGAACGCGCAGAAGCGGCAGCCGGTGTAGCAGACGTTGGTGAAGTTGACGTTGCGGTTGACGACGTACGTCACGTCGTCGCCGACCGCGTCGCGGCGTACGTCGTCCGCGATCGCCGCCAGCGCCTCCAGCGCCTCGCCGTCGCACTCGAACAGCAGCAGCGCGTTCTGGTCGCTGAGACCGGCCGGGTCGTCCTGCGCGGCGCGGAGGGCGGCCTTGACGTCGCCGTCGAGCCGCGCGGGAACGGCGGGCACGACGAGCGCGTCCCACGCGCCGTACACCCCGTCGTCCCTCATCCCCGAACGCCGGCCCTCGGTGTCGATCGCGACGTGCAGGTCGGCGCGGCCGGTGGTCTCGAGCGCGTCCGGCTCCTGCCACGGGATCCCTTGCGGCGCAACGCCTTCGCGCGCCCGCCCGTCGGGGCCGGCGAGCGCGCGGACGTGCGGCTCGACCCGCGGGTCCAGCCACGGCTCGGCGATCCACTCGGGGTAGACGGTGAGACGTTCGCGGAGCTCGAACCCTGCTCGCTCCACCTCCTCCGCGAGGAGGTCGAGCTCAGGCCACGGGCGCTCAGGGTTGACGTGGTCGGGCGTGACCGGCGAGACGCCGCCCCAGTCGTCGATGCCGGCGGCGAGGACGCGGGCGTACTCGCCGGCGACGAGGTTCGGCGGGGCCTGGACGTGCATGCGCGGGCCGAGGACGAGCCGCGCGACCGCGACCGTCGCGACGAGGTCGTCGAGGTCGGCGTCGGGCACGCCGCGCATGGCGGTGTCGTCCTTGGCGCGGAAGTTCTGGACGATCACCTCCTGGATGCCTCCGTAGCGGCGCGCGGCGGCGCGGATCGCGAACAGGCTGTCGGCGCGTTCGGCGGGCGTCTCGCCGATGCCGATGAGGATGCCGGTCGTGAACGGCACGGCCTGGCGTCCCGCGTCCTCCAGCACGCGCAGGCGTACGGCGGGCTCCTTGTCGGGGCTGCCGTAGTGCGGGCCGGTCGGCTCCGACCACAGGCGCGTGGCGGTCGTCTCCAGCATCATCCCCATGCTCGGCGCGACCGGCTTGAGACGGCCGAGCTCCTGCCAGGTGAGCACCCCCGGGTTGAGGTGCGGCAGCAGACCCGTCTCCTCGAGGACGCGGACGGCCATGGCGCGCAGGTAGCCGAGGGTGGAGTCGTAGCCGTGCGCGTCGAGCCACTCGCGGGCGGCGGGCCAGCGTTCCTCGGGCCTGTCCCCCAGCGTGAACAGCGCCTCCTTGCACCCCGCCGCCTGCCCCTCGCGGGCGATGGCGAGCACTTCGTCGGGCGAGAGGTACGGCGCGGGCAGCCGGCCCGGCGTCGTCGCGAACGTGCAGTAGTGGCACCGGTCGCGGCAGAGCCGCGTCAGCGGGACGAACACCTTCCGCGAGTACGTGACGACGCGCCCGTGCCCGGCGTCGGCGACGCGCCGGGCGCTGGCGCAGAGGTCGTCCAGGTCCTCGCCGCGGGCGTGCAGCAGCACCGTCGCCTCGGTGACGTCGAGCGCGACGCCGTCGCGCGCCCTGCGCAGCGCGCGGCGCAGCGCGTCGGCGCTCGGCTCCATGCGCGCCAGCCTACGTGCCCTCGTCCTGGGTGGCCGCGCCCTCCAGGACGGCGAGGTCGCGCTCGGCGAACTGGCGGTGCCACCACTCCTCGTTGAGCACGATGGACAGGCACTCCTTCACCGGGAACGTGCTCCCCTCCGGGGGCCAGCCGGCGCCGACGAGGGGAGCGGTCTCGCCGGCGAGGCGTCCGTCGGTGAGCTCGTCCACGACGCCGCGGACCAGCGCCATCGCCTGATGCCGCAACGCCAGCGCCTCCTCCAGCGACGGGCGGGCGTCGCGGTCGTGCGGCATGCCGGGCACCGCCGGCGCGGTGTCCCACGGCAGCGAGAGCGGGTGCCACGGGTTCGGGTCGCCGAGGACGCAGCGCCCGATCCACGACTCGCTGGCGAACGCCAGGTGCCGCAGCGTCTGCACGAACGACCACTCCCCGCCCACCGACTCGTGGAGCCGGTCCTCGCCGAGCCTGCGCGCGCGCTCGACGGTGGCCGCCCAGAGGCGCTCGTTGACGTCCCACGCGTCGCGGAACCCGTCCGCCGTCGTCGGCCGGAACTTCGGCCGGTCGGGGTGCCGCCGGTCGAGCTCGGCGTCGACGAGCGGGGCGACGTCGACACCGTTGATGACGAGGCTCTGGATCTCGCCGTTGATCACGACGTCCGAGAACTCGACGCCGTGCATCCGTACGCGGTACAGGTCCGCGTTGCGGATCGTGACGTCGTTGAGCAGCACCGTCGTGAAGCGCGAGCCGGACATGTCCACCCGCTCGAACTCGCTGCCGGTGAGGTCCTGGAAGCCGTCCATGGCCGGGAGGCTACCTACCGCGTCGTCGCCACGACGACCGCCGCGAACGTCGTCAGGTAGACCGTGTACGCCGCCGGGTCCCGCGCGCGCACACCGCGCACCCGCCGCGCCACGACCCACGCGGCCGCGAGCGCGCCGAGCAGCAGGACGGCGTACGCCAGCGCCTGCTGCACCGCCGTACCCCACGGGTTGACGTCGACCGCCTGCCCGTCGCCCAGCGGTCCGAGCAGGCGCCAGCCCCTGTCGAACGGGTCCGTCGCCAGCCGCGGCACGAGCTGCGCCGCCACCATCGCGCGGCGCAGCACCGTCGCGACGGCCGTCGCGGCGACCATGGGCACCAGCGCCACGGCGACGCTGCCCGCGGCGCCGCGGCGGACGGCCCAGCGCTCGGCCGCGTACGCCAGCGCCCCGCCGGCCACGACGGCGGCCACGGCACCGCCGCGGTTCCACAGCGCGGCCGACTCCGACAGCGCGACCCGGCCCCAGGTCGCGCCGAGCCGCAACCGGGCGAACGCCACCCCGCCGAACACCGCGCCGAGCAGCACGGCCGCGCCGGCCGGGGGTGTCCACCAGATGAGGCCGCGTCTGAGCAGCCCGGTCCAGGTCACGACGAGCCCGACCGCGTCGGCGCGCGCGAGCCAGCGCGCGCGCCCGAGCGCCACGGCGCCCGCGACGAGGACCAGCGTGTACGCCGCCAGGGCGATGCCGAGCGTGCGCGGGGGGACGGACACGGCGTACCAGCCCAGGAACAGCGCCCAGCCCGCGCCGAGCGCCACGGCCGGCCACACGGACGGCCCCGCATGCGCCTCCGCCGGTGGCCCGGGCCCGCCCGGCGGGTCCCCTCGCGTGTCGCCCGGCGGGTTGCCAGGGGGCGCGGCGAGGCGTTCGGCAGCGCCGAGCGCCCACCACGGGTCCACCGCCCGCCACACCAGCGGCCCCACCAGCACCGCGGACACCAGGAGCAAAGGCCAGACGAGGTGGACGACCGCCACCGCCGCGAGGTTGTCCGGCTCGTCGACCGGTCCCACCCGCGCCACCACCACGAGCAGCAGCAGCACCAGGGCCGACAGCAGGCGGGGCACCCAGAGCCACGCGGGCTCCGTACGCGCCACGACAGCCGCCCCGCCCGACGCCCGCACCCGCGTCACCAGGACGGCAGCCAGGAACACCGCCACCGCCGCGAGCAGGAGCGGCGGGACGGGCAGCGGTGGCGACCCGGTGAGCGGGTGTGCGACGAGCATGCGAGGGACCGTACTTCCCCCCTGTGACAAAAACGGGATGAAGGGGTGCAATAGGTTCGCGCCGAAAGGGGAAGAAGAGCATCACCCCTACCGGAGGCCCCAGTGTCGTCTCGTCCTGCCCGCATAGCGGCCGCCGCGTTCGCGTGCACGCTGCTCGCTGCCATGGCACCGCCCGTCAGCGCTGACCACACCAACCCCGCCGCGCCCCTCGCGCCGATCAACGACCTCGGCGGCGAGAACGTCAGCGACGGCGAGGGCACGTGGACCCACATCAAGAACTTCGGCGGTGCCACGGTGACCGGCACCGACCTCGAGTTCTTCCACAGGGACGGCGTCATGTACGCCTCCGGCGGCCAGCTCGGGCAGGCCAGCGGCGTCAGCGTCGGGCAGCGCGTCCTCAAGCTCGTCGACGCCGACGGCGAGGTCAACCCCGAGTGGGTGGCCGACCACGGCTCGGCGTCCTGCGGCGACGTGACCAACGTCAGCGCCACGACCGGCCTCCAGCACGACGTCCAGGTCACGCCGAGGGCGACCAACCTGCTCGACGCGAGCGTGAAGCCGGACGCCGAGATCATCGTCGACACGGTCGACGCGCTGGGCCGCTGCCACGACGCGGCCGGCGGCGGGCTCGAGCTCGTCGACGTCAGCGGGCTCGGCACGGCCGGCTTCCTGCCTCGCGAGGTCCACCTGACCCGCCACAACGGCTACAGCCACACGGTCACGGTCGACGCGACCCGCCCGTGGATCGTCTACAACAGCACGTCCGACTTCGGCTCCGACCCCGACTCCGAGAGCCCCCTCGGCATCGGCAAGTCGTGGATCGACGTCCTCGACATCCGTACGTGCCTCGGGCACACCGGCAAGACGCTGGCGCAGAAGCGCGAGCTGTGCCGGCCGCTGGTCTACCGGATCCCGTTCGAGTACGAGTGGTCGACCCAGGAGAAGGAGAACAGCGGCGGCAAGCGCCAGCCGAGCGCCTGCCACGACATCACGACGCGGCCCGGCAAGCTCTACTGCGCCGCGCTGAACGCCACCATCGCGTTCGACGTCACGGGCCTCACCGAGGCGCAGGGCCCCGAGGTCCCGCACCCGGACGACCCCGCGGGCACCATCAAGGGCACGCCGCTGCCGTGCGAGGTCAAGGACGCGGTCCCCGCGCAGAACACCGGCCCCACGGGCGCCAAGGTCACCGACTGCGCGCTCGGCGACCCCAACGACGCCGTGAAGTCGATCCAGGCATGGATCGACGAGGGCAAGCCGCAGGCGCAGGGCTGGAAGCACCTCGGCCACGTCAACCACCCCGGCCGCGAGTGCAACGCGCCCAACGGCGCCAGCACCTGCAACACCAACCTCGTCACCCCCTCGACCGAGGGCGTCGCGGTCTCGCACGAGTCCGACCCGTCGCCGGGCGGCCGCTACCTGTTCGTCACGGACGAGCGCGGCGGCGGCATCGTCCCGCCGGGCGCGACGTGCGCGCCGAGCCTCGACAACCCGTACGGCAACGGCGGCCTCCACGTCTTCGACATGACGGCGAAGGACGAGGAGGGGCGGTTCACGTACGCCGAGATGGCCGAGGGCGGCAAGGCCGTCTTCGTCGCGAAGAACAGCCTGCCGACGGCGACGTTCTGCACGATCCACGTCATCGAGCAGATCCCCGACGAGCAGCGCATCATCGCCGCCTGGTACACGCAGGGCGTCAAGGTCATCGACTACGAGATCGACGACGAGGGCAAGTGGACGTTCACCGAGGTGGCGTCGTACACGCTGCTGCCCAACGACATCTGGGCCGCGGAGGCGTTCAAGATCGTCGACAACGACGACGACACGCGGACGTACTACTTCCTCTCGAACGACGTGAAGCGCGGTCTCGACGTCTTCTCGTGGACCGGCCCGAAGGGCCCCTCGCTGCAGGTCGAGGGCGCCGCGGCGAAGCCGCCGATCAAGCCGACCACCCCCCGCGAGGACACCGACGACGAGGACACCGACACCGGCACGCCTCCGCTGGCGACCACCGGCACCGACCTGACGCTGCTCGCGTTCGCGCTGGTGCTGCTGCCCGCGGCGGTCGTGGTCCGGCGCCGGCTCGCGAGGTCGTAGCCTGACCGCGTGATCGTCGTACTCGCCGGCGGCGTCGGGGCCGCGCGGTTCCTGCGCGGGCTGCTCGCCGTCACCTCCGAGGAGGTCGTCGTCGTCGGCAACACCGGCGACGACATCACCCTCCACGGGCTGCGCGTCTGCCCCGACCTCGACACCGTCCTGTACACGCTCGGCGACGGCATCCACGAGGAGCAGGGGTGGGGGCGCGCGGACGAGACGTACGCCGTGGCGGCCGAGCTGGCGGCGTACGGCGAGCCGACGTGGTTCCGCCTCGGCGACCGTGACCTCGCGACCCATCTCGTACGGCGCAGGCTCCTCGACGAGGGGCTGCCGCTGTCGGCCGTGACGGCGCGGCTCGCGCAGAGGTGGCGGCTGCCTGTGACGCTGCTGCCGATGACGGACGCGTACGTCGAGACGCGGGTCGTCGCGGACGGCCGCGAGATGCACTTCCAGGAGTACTGGGTGGGGCTGCGCGCGGCCGTGCCGGTGGAACGCGTCTGGCTGGCCGGGGCGGAGGACGCGACCCCGGCGCCCGGCGTGCTGGAGGCAATCGCGGCCGCCGACACGATCCTGCTGCCGCCGTCGAACCCCGTCGTCAGCATCGGCACGATCCTCTCGGTGCCGGGCATCCGTGACGCGGTGCTCGCCGCGCCCGCGCGCAAGGTCGGCGTCTCGCCGATCATCGGCGGCGCACCCGTCCGCGGCATGGCCGACCGGATGCTCGCGGCGATCGGCGTCGAGTGCACCGCGACCGCGGTCGCCGCGCACTACGGCTTCCTCGACACGTGGCTGGTCGACCCCGTCGACGCGGCACCCGGCTTCCGCGCCGTACCCCTCTGGATGAACGACCTCGAGTCCACCGCCGCCATCGCGAAGGCCGCGCTGCTGTGACGTACACCGTCACCGGCGTCTCGGGGCTGCCCGAGGTGCGGGAAGGCGACGACCTGGCGGCGCTGCTGGACGACGTTGATCTGCGCGACGGCGACGTCGTCGTCGTGACGAGCAAGGTCGTGAGCAAGGCCGAGGGCCGGCTGGTGGAGGTGACCGGCACGGCCGAGGAGCGCGAGGAGCAGCGGCAGGCGCTCATCGACGCGGAGTCGGTCCGCGAGGTCGCCCGGCGCGGGCCGACGCGCATCGTCGAGACGCGGCACGGCTTCGTCCTCGCCAGCGCCGGCGTCGACACGAGCAACGTCGACCGCGACGTCATCGCCCTGCTCCCCCTCGACCCCGACGAGAGCGCGCGACGGCTGCGTGACGGCATCGCCGTACGCCGCGGTGTCGACGTCGCGGTGGTCGTGAGCGACACGTTCGGGCGGCCGTGGCGCAAGGGCCTGACCGACGTCGCGATCGGCGTCGCGGGCATGGGCGCGGTGCGCGACTTCGTCGGGCAGAGCGACGCGTACGGCAACGAGCTCGCCATGACGCAGGTCGCCGAGGCCGACGAGATCGCCGCCGCCGCGGAGCTCGTCATGGGCAAGCTGTCCGGCGTGCCGGTGGCCGTGGTGCGCGGCGTCGTACCGCCGCCCGACGACGGCCTCGGCGCGAAGGCGATGCTGCGGTCGGCCGCCGAGGACATGTTCCGTACGGGCACCGACGAGGTCGTGACGTCGCGGCGTACGGTGCGGGCGTTCCTCCCCGACCGCGTCGACCCCGCGCTGCTGCAGCGCGCGATCGCGGCGGCCGTCACCGCGCCGGCGCCGCACCACACGACGCCGTGGCGGTTCGTGCTCGTGGACACCGACGAGGCGCGGACGGCGCTGCTGTCGGCGATGCGCGCGGCGTGGGTCGAGGACCTGACGGCCGACGGCCTTGACCCCGAGCGGATCGCACGACGACTGGCGAAGTCGGACGCGCTGCTGGGCGCGGCGCCGTACCTCGTCGTGCCGTGTCTGGTCACCGAGGGCGCGCACGACTACCCCGACGAGCGGCGGCGTACGGCGGAGCGCGAGATGTTCCTCGTGTCGATGGGCGCGGCCGTCGAGAACCTGCTGCTCGCGCTGTCCGCCAGTGGTCTCGGCGCGTGCTGGGTCAGCTCGACGATGTTCTGCCAGGACCCCGTACGCCGCGCGCTCGGCCTGCCCGCGGAGTGGGACCCCATGGGCGCGATCGCCGTGGGCAAGCCGGCTTCGGCGCCGCCGCCGCGGCCGCCGAGAGACCCGCGGCGGTTCGTCGTCGAGCGTTAGCTCACGCAACGAGGCGGTCATTGCCTCCGAGTGTTCCGCAAAGTACTGTGTTCCGCATGGTGCGGAACATGGCTATTCGCGGAACGCAGCTGGTTGCGCAGGCTGCGCAAGCTGTTGCCGACGCGTTACCGCGCTCTTGGCGCATGGATGCGAAGCCCCTCGAAGGGGCTGACCTCCTGGTCACGATCACGTCGCCTGACGATGTCCGGGCGACCGTCGTCATCGAGGCGAAGAACACCGTGGAGGCTCCGGACGTCGGACCGATCGTGAAGCGGGCGCGCCGGCTACGGCCGGAGGGCGCTGTGCTCGTCGCGGCGCCGTACCTGTCTCCCCGCACCAGGGACCTTCTCACCGAAGCGGGCGCGGGATGGTACGACCACACCGGCAACCTGAGGCTGGCCCTCGATCGCCCCGCGGTGTTCCTCGACCGTACGGGCGCGTCCCGCAACCCGTTCACCGATCCCGACGACCGGCGGCTGCGCACGCTCGGCGGCCCGGGGGCGGCTCGCGTCGTCCGCGCCCTGCTCGACGGCGAACCGCCGTTCGGCGTCAGGGCGCTGGCGGAGGTCGCGGAGGTCGGCGTTGCGACGAGCGCGCGTGTGCTCGACCTGCTTCAGCGCGAGTCTCTCGTCGACCGAGACGAGCTTGCCAAGGTGACCGCTGTGCCGAAGCGCTCTCTCGTCCGTCGATGGACCGCCGACTACGGCCTCACGTCGGCGAACGGCGCGCTGCCCATGGTGGCCCCGCGCGGCCTCGGCTTCGTCATGGAGCGCCTCAGCGCGTTGCGCGATCGCTACGCGATCACGGCGGAGGACGCGGCGCGGGCTCATCTGCCCGCGGACGTTCTAGCGGTGGCACAGTCCGCCGTCGTCATCGTCTACGTCGACGACACCGTGCGGGCTCAGGGCGCGCTGGGCCTCGTGCCCGCCGATCGAGGAGCCAATGTCATCCTGCTCGCGCCGTTCGACGACGTCGTGTACCGCGGCGCGGTCGAACGAGAGGGGCTTCGCTTCGTCGCCGCCAGCCAGATGGTCGCGGACCTCCTCACCGCGCCGGGCCGGGCTCCCGAGGTCGCGGAACAGATGATGGACGTCCTCGCGGGGGGCGACCCGGGCTGGGCGCGATGAACGCGACACCCACTCCTGAGTACGTCGTCGCCCGGTCGGTGCTCCTCGATGCGCTCGCGGCTCTGGGCGTCCATCGCGACGCCGTGGTCCTGGTGGGTGCACAGGCGGTGTACCTCCACACCGGTGATGCGGACCTCGCCGTGGCACCGACCACGACGGACGCGGACCTCGCGCTCGCGCCCGCGCTGCTGCCCGACGCGCCCCTGCTCGGTGACGTCATGCGTTCCGCGGGCTTCAAGCCCGGGGCCGATCCCGGCACCTGGACAGGACGGTTCGGGGTCGCGATCGACCTTCTCGTGCCAGAGGCGCTCAGCGGTCGGGGCGGTCGCCGTGGCGCGCGGCTGCCCGCCCATGGGAACGACGTCGCGCGGCGCGCGCTCGGCCTCGAAGCCGCTGTCGTCGCCAACGCGCCCCACGAGGTGGGCGCGCTCGCAACCGGTGACAGCAGGCGGTTCACGATCCGCGTGGCCCAGCCGGCGGCGCTCCTCGTTGCCAAGGTCATCAAGATCGAGGAACGACGGGCCACTCCCGGCCGCCTGCGGCCCAAGGACGGACTCGACGTGCTGCGGTTGCTGCAGACCTCCGCGACGGACCACCTCGCGGCCGACCTCGACCGGCTCGTCGCCGACGATCTCGCCGGTCCGGTGACGCGGATGGCGATGGACGCCCTGCGCGAGCACGGCAGCGACCCGGACGGGCCTGTCACCACACTCGCGGTGACGGCCGCGGGCGTCCTCGCGAACCCCGACACGATCCGCGCGTCGGTTCCCGCCCTCGTGGCGGACCTCCTCGCGGCCGTCAGGTGACGCGGATGTCGCGGCCCGCGTAGCGCGGGCCGAAACGCGGGTGCCGCAGCCCGGAGAGCTCCAGCAGGCGGGTCGCGCGGTAGCGGTGACCGCGTACCGGCTCCAGCAGCTCCAGCATCCCGTCGTCGTCGGTGCGGTGACCGGCGAGCACCCACCCGACGAACGCCGGCAGGTGCAGGTCTCCCACGGACACCGCGTCCGCGTCGCCGAGCGCGCGCTGCGCCACCTCCGCGGCGGTCCACGGGCCGATGCCGGGTACGGCGCGCAGCCTCCGCATCGCGTCGTCCGGCGCCATCGCCGTCGTCTCCTCCAGCCTCGCCGCGACGTGCGCGGCGGCCTGCACGACGGAGGCGCGCTGGCGTTCGACGCCGGCCAGGTGCCAGTCCCACGACGGCAGTCGCTTCAGCAGGTCGGCACCCGGCGGCACGACGAGCGGCGGCATCCCCTCGGGGCCCGGTGCGGGCGTGCCGAAGCGGCGTACGAGCTGCCGCCACGAACGCCACGCCTCGTTGCCCGTCACGCGCTGCTCGATGACCGACGGCACGACCGCGTCGAAGACGAGGCCAGACCGCGGCACGCGGAAGCCCGGATGGCGCGCGTGCATGTCACGCAGGAGGGCGTACGGCGGATCCCACCCGTCGAGCGAGTCGCGCGCGCCGACGAGGTCGGGCGCCGACGCGACGAGCCACTCGGCGCCCGGCCCCCAGGCGTTCACCTCGATCTCGTCGCGGCGCTGGACGAGCCGGATCGTGCCCGGCCCGGACGGCGTCAGGCAGGCGCGCCACACCGCCGCACCGTCGAAGCGGAAGTGCGGGTCGTACGGCCCCCGGCGCAGCGCCAGCAGCGTGAGGCGGAGGTCCGTCGGCAGCGCCGGGCGGACCGTGGACGTGAGCACGTGCCCACTCCACCACTAGACTCCGCGCCGTGGCCAAGCGAACCCCTGAGAACAACCGCCGGAAGCTCATCGAGGAGCAGCGCAAGAAGCAGCGCTCCGGTGAGAAGCGCGCGACGTACCTCACCGTCGGCATCACGACGTTGCTGGGCATCGCGCTCATCGGCGGTGCCGTCTACTACAGCAACACCGGCGAGAACGCCGACGTGGCCCTGCGTGCCGTGGGCCTCGCCGCCGACGCCGCCGGGTGCGACGCCGCCAAGGAGGAGCCGATCCCCAAGGAGGCGGAGGACGACGCCGTCAAGCACACGCCGAAGAACGGCGACCGCGTCGAGTACGCCATCGCGCCGCCCAGCTCGGGCCGCCACAACCCGACCCCGCTGCCCGTCGGCGCGAAGAAGTTCTACTCGCGCGAGGACAACCCGGCCTCCGAGCAGGCGGTGCACAACCTCGAGCACGGCTACGTCGTCGTCTGGTACGACAACAAGGCGACCGACGCGCAGATCGACGTGCTGAAGAAGGCCGCCGACTCGGCGGAGGGCAAGTTCCTCATCGTGCCGTGGGGCCGCCAGGACTTCCCGGACAACAAGCACATCGTCCTGACGTCGTGGGCGCAGAAGCAGGCCTGCTCCGAGGTGTCGGGCGCGGTCATGCAGGACTTCATCGACAACTTCGGCGGCCAGAAGAGCAAGGCCCCGGAGAAGAACGCCGTCTAGCGGCACTTCACGTCACCGACGCGGCGGCGCGGCCCCAGCGGGGCCCGCCGCCGCTGTCATGTGCGCAACCGGGAGCCTTTTCCATCCTGGCTCGCGCTGGGCCTGGATCGTGCTGGGCAGGAGCCCCTTCGGCGCTCGACCACCACCAGAACGACGGTCAACCCCGGACGAGCGGCGCCCGCGCACCCGCGCCGGCCCAACCCTGCAGCCCAGCAGCCGGTCTCACGCGTAGTTATCTTCAAAGAACGACTATGCCGGCGCCAACCACGCCGTCAGGATGGAAAAGGCTCCGGGTTGCGGCTCGTGCGGCGGAAAAACGCAGAACGCACCCCGAACGCCGCCCTGCCACCCCGCGAAACGATCACCCATACCGGCCTTTCGCGCGCACGGCGAGGACACAGGTGATCATCCGGGGGTGCGGGAGGGCGGGCGTGTCACAGGTCCGAGGAGAAGCGGACCGCGGCGTCGCCGATGACGACGTCCGGCCAGATGCGCGCGCCGTCCACGAGCTCGTTCCCTGTGCCGATCAACGCGCCGTCGCCGACGACCACGCCGGTCAGCACCGACCCCTCGCCGACGGTCGCGCCGCGCCCGACGACGCTGTCGCAGACCCGCGCGCCCGGCCCCACGACGGCACCGTCGAACACCACGCTGCCGTCGACGTACGCCCCCGCCCCGACGGTCACGTCGCGGCCGACGGTCGTGCCGTTCGTCAGCACCGCGTCGGGCGCGACCGTGGCCCCCGGCAGCACCAGGCACTGGCCCGGCTCGCCGGGCAGAGCGGCCGAGGCCACCTTCCCGAGAACGAGGTCGCACGACCCGCGCACGAACGCCGCCGGCGTACCCAGGTCCAGCCAGTACGACAGGTCGACGTGCCCGTAGACCTTGGCGCCGCCGGCCAGCAGCGCCGGGAACGTCTCGCGCTCCACCGACACCGGCCGCCCGGCGGGGATCGCGTCCAGGACAGCGGGCGAGAAGACGTAGCAGCCCGCGTTGATCCGGTTGGTCACGGGCTCCGGCATCTTCTCGAGGAACGCCGTCACCCACCCCTCGTCGTCGCTCGGCACGCAGCCGAACGCCCGCGCGTCCGGCACCTCCGTCAGATACAAGGTCACGTCGGCATGCCGGCGACGGTGCTCCGACACCAGCGAGGTCACGTCGAGACCGGAGAGCACGTCGCCGTTGAACACGAGGAAGTCGTCACCGCGCAGGTGCTGCGCGACGTTGCGGATGCCGCCGCCGGTGCCGAGCGGCTCGGCCTCGGTGACGTACGTGATCTTCAGCCCCAGGTCACCGCCGTCGCCGAAGTGCCCCTCGAACACCTCCGGGCGGTACGCCGTCGAGAGGATCGCGTGGTCGACACCGGCGTCGCGCGCGCGGACCAGCAGGTGCGTGAGGAACGGCACGCCGGCCGTCGGCAGCATCGGCTTCGGCGTCGTGATGGTCAGCGGCCGCAGCCGCGTCCCCTTGCCACCCACCAGTACGACAGCGTCCACTAGTCGCCCCTCCCCAGGACCTCACCCGAGCGCGTCGGCCGAGCGCCCTCCCCCAGGCCGCGGACCAGCAACGAGAGACGGTAGCGGGCCGCGAGCCCCGCGCGCAGGGCAACGCGGACGAGCAGCCAGCGCGGGCCCGCGTACTGGCCCGCCAGGTACCGGTACGCGCTCCTGTGGTGCGCCCGCAGCATGGCGTTGCGGTTGCGGCTGGTGGAGTGCGCGCCGGTGTGCTCGACGACGGCCGTGGGGACGTACACCGACTCCCACCCCGCGTCGGCGAGGCGGCGGCAGAGGTCGAGGTCCTCGAAGTACATGAAGTAGCCCGGGTCGAAGCCCCCCACCTCGTCGAACGCGCTGCGCCGCAGCAGCATGCACGACCCCGACAGCCAGCCCGCGCGACCCTCGACGGGGCCGCCGGACTCCTGGCGGTACGAGCGCGTCCACGGGTTGGCCGGCCACCACCAGCCGAGCAGCGCGTGGCCGACGCCGCGGCCCAGCGTCGGGAACGCCCGCGCCGACGGGTAGAGGTCGCCCCGCGGCGTGAGGATCGCGGGCCCGAACGCGCCGCCGCGCGGCCAGCGCTCCGCCGCGTCGAGCAGGGTGTCGAGCGCGCCCTTGTGCCACGTGATGTCGGGGTTGGCGACGACCAGCCACGGCTCGTCGCCTGAGCTGGCAGCGGCGCTCGCGCCGGTGCCAGCGAGCAATCCCGCACCGACGTTGGCACCGCCGCCGTAGCCGAGGTTGCCGCCGGTGGGCAGCAGCTCGACGCCTGGGCGCTCTGCCGCCGCCTCGGGCGCGCCGTCCGTGGAGCCGTTGTCCGCCAGCACGACCCGGACGTGGCGGGAGGTGGCGTCGCCGAGCGAGTCGAGGAACGCCGCCAGGGACTCGCCGGGCGAGTACGTGACGACGACGACCCGGACCGCTCCGCTCACTCGGGTGAGACGGCGCGGGCGTACGACGCCAGGTGCGCCTCGGCGCTCGCCGCCCAGGTGAACTCCTTGCTGCGCGCGAAGCCCGCCTCGCCGAGCCGCGCGCGGCGGTCGGGGTCGTCGAGCAGCGAACGCAGCGCGGCCGCGATGGAGGCGACGTCGGGCTCGGTGTACGCCACGGCGTCACCACCGACCTCGGGGAGCGACAGGCGCGGGGTCGTGAGGACCGGCGCGCCGCAGGCCATGGCCTCGAGCACCGGCAGGCCGAAGCCCTCGCCGTGCGACGGGTACGCCACCACGAGCGCCCCGCCGAGGAACGCCGGCAGGTCGCGGATCGGCAGGTAGCCGGGGCGCAGGCAGCGCAGGTGCGAGGGGACCTCGTGGACGGCGGCGTCGACGTCCTCGTCCCAGCCCGCGGCGCCGCCGAGCACGAGCGCCGGCGGGTCGTCGCGGCCGTCGCAGACGTCGATCCACGCGCGGACCAGCGAGGGAACGTTCTTGCGGGGCTCGAGCATGCCGAGGAACGCGACGTACCCGCTGGTGTCGGAGAGTCCGAGGCGGCCTCGGACGCGGTTGCGCTCGTCCTGCGTCGGGCGGTGGAACATCGCCGTGTCGACCCCGTGGTACGCCACGTCGAGGCGCGTCGGGTCGGCGTCGACCACGCGGATCATCTCGTCGCGCGTCGCCTTGGACGGCACGATGCAGCGGGCGGCACGGCGTACGGCGGTGCGGATCGCCGAGCGGAAGAACGACCCCTTCACCGCCGTGTGCAGCTCCGGCTCGGTGAAGAACGTCGCGTCGTGCAGCGTGACCACGACGGGGCGCCCGGCGCGCAGCGGCAGCGTGTAGTGCGGCGAGTGGATGACGTCGGCCTGGACCTGCTGCGCGACCAGGGGAAGCCCGGTCTGCTCCCACGCGAGGCGGGCAGGGCGGTGGCTGATGGCGGCGGGGCCGGCGACGATGCGCGCGCTCGGCGCGGAACGGCCGTAGCGGTCGGCGTCGGCGCGCTGGCAGACGATCGCGAGGTCCGCGTCGGCGGCGTCGAGAGCGGCGATCAACCCGTCCACGTAACGCCCGACTCCGCCGCGGTCCGCTGGTACGGCCGTGGCGTCGACGAGCACGCGCGGTGCCACTCTGGGTGCTGCTCCTCTTCGTCCGTGTCTGCCTACTCGCTCAGCGTAGTCCCCGTTCCTGGGTATCGCGTCGCTTTCGGTCTTCGCCCGCCCGCGCCGGTCTAAACGATCACCTGTGTCCCCTCACCGGCCATTCCCCCGCACGGCCGGGGACACAGGTGATCTTTTCGGCCGGAGAACGGCGGGGGGCGACGGCGGGCGCTACAGCACCTCGCGGTAGACGGCCCAGGTCTCCTCGGCGGTGGCGCGCCAGGTGAGGGCGTGCGCGCGTTCGGTGCCGGCCTTCGCGAGCCGCGTACGCAGCTCGGTGTCGCCCGCCACCGACGCCATCGCCTCGGCGAGCCACACGACGTCGTCGACCGGCGTGATGAGCGCGGCCCCGTCGGTCACCTCCACCAGCGCGGGCGCGTCGGAGCAGATCACCGGTACGCCCGCGTGCATCGCCTCCACGACCGGCAGCCCGAACCCCTCCGCCCGCGACGGCGCGACCAGCGCGAGACCCCCGGCGAGCACGGCCGCGAGGTCGGAGTCGGACGTACGTCCCAGCGCCAGCACCTGCCCGTCGCGCAGCCCGAGCGACGCCGCCGTCGCGTCGAGGTCGACACCGCCCCAGCCCGGTTGCCCCACGACCACCAGCGGCACGTCCGGCGACGCCGTCTCCGCCAGCGCGCCGAGCGCCACGTCGAGGCCCTTGCGCGGCTCCAGGGTGGCGACCGTCACGAAGTACGTCTCCGGCACGCCCAGCTTCTTGCGCCGCGCCGCCGCGTCGAGGGGCACCACCAGCGCGTCCGACCCCTCGAACACCACCCGCACCCGGTCCCCCAGGTCGAGGAACTCCCGCAGGTCGTCCGCCACCGCCTGCGTCGGCACGATGACCGCGTCCGCCGACGCCGCGACGCGCAACGCCATCCGCCGGTGCCAGGCGACACCGCGCTGCGTCAGCGTCTCGGGGTGCGTCCACGGCACGGCGTCGTGGATCGTCACGACGAGAGGGCAGCCGCGCGACGGCGGCGCGAGCAGCGTCGGCGCGTGCACCACGTCGGCCTTCGGGGTCGGCCCTACGCCGCGTTCCCAGGCCGCGATCAGTGCTCTACGGCCCAGCGGCAGCCGGTGCGGCCCGCCCACGCCATCGATGACGGCGGCGGTCGTGGAGCCGTGCAGCGCCGTCCAGCCCTCGACCGAGTCCCCAGGGGACGCCGTCTCGGCGAGCGCCGAGCCGAGGCAGCGCGTGTACCGCGCCGTGCCGCCGGGCACCGGCGCGAGGCACTGCTCGACCAGGAACCCGAGGCGCATGGACTACACGATGACGTACGACACCGGGATGCGCAGTCCGGTGGACCGCCAGGCCTCCCAGCCGCAGCCGAACGTCTCCGTGTACGAGCCCGGCGCGCGCCCGTTCGCCGCGATCGTGAACGTGAACCGCGCCCGCTCCCCTGGCCGCACGTCGGTGGCGCCGGCCCGCGAGACGTTCTTGTCGATGGCGGTCGGGCGGCCGGCGTTGATCCACGACGAGTGCGCCGAGCCGGAGCCCTTGACGGAGACGCGGACGGCGCTGCCGACGCGCCACGTCGTGTTGCCGGTGTTCTTGACGTCGATGGAGTACGTCGCCGTGCCCCCGGCCGGCACGGAGAGCCCGGTCGTGTTGCGGGTGACGGTGCCCGCCATGGTCGCGGCCGAGATCGTGACGTCGGCGCCGACCGTGGCGCCGTAGCGGGTGCCGGACGACGCGACCATCGCGCGGAACCACTCGCCGTACACGCCCGCGGGCTTGTTCGTGGGGTCGATCGGCACGCGGTACTCCGCGACCTCGCCCGGGTGCACCGACGTCACGCCAGGGCGGGAGACGTTGGCGGCCAGCGGGGTCGCGCGGCGCGAGGTGAGCCAGGACGTCGTACGCAGCGCGTCCTCGCGGCCGTCGGACGTCGCGATGACCTCGCCGCCGCCGACCGGCCAGGCGTTGCCGCCGAGGTTGCGCACGCGCATGACCATGACGCGCTTGTCGCCCGGGTATGCGAGCAGCGACATCGCCGCGGGCTGCGACACCTTCTCGCTGACGCGCGACAGCGACGGGTCGACGCGGACGACCTTCAGCGTGACCTGGGAGCCGGCGACCCACGCCCAGCCGGACCACTTCACCTCGAACGACTCGGGCCGCAGCCCCACCGTGCGCCCGTTGCCGTTGATCGTGACGGGGAAGATCGCGGTCTGGCCGGGCTTGACGACGGTCGCGCCGGACACGCCTTCGACGGCCGACGCGCGGGCAGCCACCGACTTCGAGGGCCACGTCGAGCCGGCGGACACGCTCTCGCGGCCGCGCGGGTCGGACGTGACGAGCTGGACGGCGCCCTTGAGCGGCCAGTCGACGTTGCCGGTGTTCTTGACCTTGACCTGCAACGAGGTCGAGCCGGAACGCGGCACGACGACGGTGCCGTCCTTCCACACCGCGGGCGGCGCGTCGCCCGAGGCGGCTGTGGCGGGGCCTGCCAGCGCGACGACGGACGACGTGAAGACCGGGCGTACGACCGGCACGAACCAGGCAACCTCGGGCCCGAAGACCGCGCCGCTGCCGATGCGCAGCCGGTAGGCCTGGCGGTACGTCCCCGGGTTGATCCCGTCGGCGTTCAGCGGCACCTCGAAGCGCGCCGCCTCGCCGGGCTTGACGGAGGTCGCCCCTGGCGTCGTGATGTTGCGGACGTACGCGCCGGGGCGGGTCGAGCCGCCGGCCAGCGGGTCCGCGGCACCCGCGGGAGACGACACCGCGAGGTGCAGGCCGGACACGGGCCAGGCGATGGAGCCGGTGTTCTTGTAGTGGACGGCGAGCCGCGCGGTCGACGCGCCGGGGGGCCGGATCAGCGTCGGGGTCGCGCTCTTGCCGACGATCGAGGCGGTGTACGGCGTCTTGATGTGCCACCACGATCCGCGCAGCCCGGTCGACGAGGCAGGCCAGGTGTGCGCGCCGTAGACGCCGCCGCCGGTGGTGTTGACGTAGGTCGCGGCGCCGGACGAGCTCACGCCCTCCAGGCGGACCTCCTTGACGCGGCCGCCCCACTCGCCGTTGCCGTCACGGCGGGTCACGCGGATGCGCAGCAGCCGCCCGACCGCGGGGTACTTCCGCTCCAGCTGCGCCGCCGACAGCGTCGCGGTCCAGTAGTGCGACGGCGACGCGATCTTGTCCCACGGGTCGGCGCGCGGCGCGAGGTAGGCGAACGACCCCTGCGTCGACCAGCCGCCGTTCGACGACGAGAACTCGGCGAAGATCGCCGCGCCGTTGTACGTCCGCACGACGCCCTTGGTGGCGTTGACCGCGCCGGTGGTGCTGGCCTGCTCGAGCTCGTGCACGGTGCCGCCCGACGTGACGAGCCGGACGCCGCCGTAGACCTGGCACATGATCGTGGAGCAGATGTCGTACGTCGCCGACGACGACACGTGGTCGAGCTTGTACGTCGAGTACGACCGCGCCGCGATCGCCTGCGCCTTGAGCGCCTCGGCCTTGAACCACGACGGCGACTCGCGGGGGACGACGCCGTAGAGGTACTGCTCGAGGTCGAGCACGTTGACGACGTTGATGGTCGAGGTGCCGGTCTTCACAGCGCGGAGGACGCCGCGGTACTCGCGCGCCGAGCCGTCGGCGAAGTACAGCCGCAGCGGCGCCGTGCCCTCGAACTGCAGCGGCCCCGTCCACGCCGACTTGCCGCCGGTCGCCCAGGTGGTCCAGGAGCCGTTGTACGACTGGATCCTCTGCCCTGCGCTCGTCTGGATCAGCCGCCAGCGGCTCGGGCCCGCCGGGAGCGTGTAGACGGCGCCGGACGCGCGGTCGCGGACCTCGAGGCCGGACACGGCGCGGACGACCACGTCGGTGTGGTCGTCCTCGGAGAGCAGGACGCGGATCGCGCGGGCCGGCTTCGCGGCCTGCGCGGTGCCCGGGTAGTAGTGGTCGAGGATCGCCGTGTGCAGCACGCCCTGGCGGGCGGCGCCCTCGGCGCCCCACTGGTTCAGGCCGTGGCCGTGTCCCCAGCCGTGCCCCTCGACCTGGAACACGCCGTCCGCGGGACGCGTGTAGACCTCGTCCAGGGCGGTGGCCGGAGAGGCCGGGAGAGTGGCGAGCGTGGCGCCGACGAGGCCGGCGACGAGAGCGGACGCGAGGACGCGCACAGCCCTCATCGCACCCTCCTCAGAGTCGTTCCCGTCGCCCTTTGGTTCCTCGGCGTGTCGTGTTGACATCTTGACCCTGTGTCCCACGAGTCACAACCGTCACACCGAACCGGACGAAACTACCCATACCCCACACCAGATCGCCAAGAGTCGCCAACAGCCGGGCGAGCAGCGCTATGCCCAGCGCGGGGCCGGATCCGTACGCCGGCGCCAGCAGCAGCACGAGCGCGCCCTCCCGTACGCCCGCCCCCGCAGGAGCCAGCAGCACGAGGAAGCCCGCGGACCAGGCGAGTGCATAGGCGCCCGTGCCCAGCGCGAGCAGGCCTGACGGCGCGCCAGGGAGGTCGCGGGCCACGGCCCAGACGCCGACGCCGTACGCCGCCCACTGCGCCACCGACCAGCCGAGCGCCTTGGCAACACCCGGTCCGGAGAGGCCGCGTTCGAGGGGCTCGCGCCGCAGCAGCCGTAACGAAGCCGTCGTGACCCGGCGGAACACCGCGGGATGCAGCAGGACGAGCCCGAGCGCGGGGAGCAGGAGGACGTACCGGTAGTCGGAGAGCTCGGCCACCCACGGCAGCGTCGCCGCCGCGACGAGACCGGCCGCCGTGAGGCCCATGACGATGACGAGCAGCGCGGCGACGCCCGAGCGCTTGCGCGGCACGCCCTTGTCGCGGCCGAGCTCCATCTGCGCCGCGACCGACCAGAGGCTCCCAGGGAGGTACTTGCCGAGCTGGCCGAGGAAGAAGATGCCGCCGGCGTCGCGGAGCGACAGCGGCGAGCCGAGGTCGGCGAGGACCGCGCGCCAGGCGAGCATCGAGCAGTACGTCGCCGCGACCATGGCGACGGCACCGACGCCGAGGCCGGGCAGGGAGACGGCGGCGATGGTGTCCTCGACCCGCGACCACTGCGACACCGTGGCCGCGACGAGCGCCCCGACGGCGACGACGGCGGCGAGCAGCCGCAGCGCCGAGCGCAACGTCACGCGCGCGGTCTGGACCGGACGATGAGGTCGCCGATCAGCGCCAGCGCCGCGATCTGCAGGCCGGTCACGACGACGAGCACGGTCGTCCCCGCGATACGGAACGGGTGCGCGATGAGGTCGTACGCGATCTTCCCCACGCCCAGCGCGAGGATCCACAGCGCCAGCGGCATGAGCACCTTGAGCGGGTTGAAGTACATGACCATGCGCAGCACCTGGAGGATGTAGCGGTAGGCGTCCTTCGTGAAGTGGAACTTGCTCTGCCCCGCGCGCTTCGCGTAGTCGATGGGGACGTACTGCACCTCGTGCGCGTTCGCGAGGAACGACACCGTCAGCGTCGTCACGCACGAGAACCCCGGTGGCAGCAGCGGCAGGTAGGGCAGCGCGATCTCGCGGCGGAACACCCGCAGCCCGCTGTTGAGGTCGGGGATCTTCGTGCCGGTGAGGCGTTCGGCGATCTTGCGGATCACCCACTTGGCCGGCACCCGGAGGAACTTGTACGTCCCCTCCTCCGTCTTGCGCGCGCCGACCACCTGGTCGTACGACGGGTCCGCGTCGAGCGTCGTGACGAGCTCGGGGATGCGCTCGTTCGGGTACGTCATGTCGGCGTCGGTCCACGCGACGTAGCGGCCGCGGGCGTTCTGGCTGCCGATCCGCCGGATCGTGCCGGAGCCGCCGTTGCGCGCTCTCGGGAAGTAGCGCAGGTTCGCGAAGCGGCCGGACTCGGCGATCTTCGCGAGCAGCTCGCGCGTGCCGTCGGAGGAGCAGTCGTCGTAGACGTCGAGGTCGTACGTGTAGGGGCTGTCGTCCAGCGCCGCGGCGATGCGCTCGATCTCGGCCTCGACGTGGCCGACCTCGTTGTAGCAGGGGAGGACGACGGTGACGTCGACGGCTTCCGTTACGGCGGGGCTCACGGCGCGCAAGCCTACGGCACGCGGTAGACCGTGAAGTCGTACCGCACCGTCCGCGCCCCGTCGGGGCGTTCCAGCTCGGCCTCCTCCCAGAACGGCATCTCCCCCGTCAGCCGCACCACCGTCTCGAGTCCGAGCGGGGCCAGCTCCGGCGGGAGCGTGGCGCCGTTCCAGACGACGAAGACGGGGTCGCCGCTGAACGCCTCGCGGTACTCCCGCACGTAGCCGGGGACGGCCGCCGGCTCGGGCGGGAGGAGGACGGAGAGCTCGTCGTGCGCGAGCCAGACGGGCCCCGACCAGAGCAGGGAGGGCGAGGAGCAGCAGCCGCCCTTCTGCCAGAGGTAGACGCCCCGCTGGTCGCCGGAGAGAGCGGAGACGCGGTCGGCGACGGCGAGGCTCCCCCGCCACTCGTCGTGGCCGCGCAGCGGCAGCGACTGGCCGAGGTAGACGGCGGTGAGTGCCGCTGCCACCGCCACGGCAGGGACGCGGAGCGGGCGCCGGTCGCGCCACCGCCACGCGAAGCCCGCGGCCAGCGCCAGCGCGGCCAGCGCGAGGAGTCCTGGGAGGACGTGCGGGACGTACCGCCGCCCCCACCACATCAGCCGCGCCGCGACGCGCGCCTCGTACGCGTAGAGCACCGTCAGCGCCAGCGTCGGCAGCAGCAGCGCCCACGCGGCCGTACGCCATCTCCTGAGGGTCACCACCGCGACGCCGATCCCCGCCAGCGCGAACGCCGGCAGCGTCAAGAACCACGCCAGCCGGTGCAGGTTGCGTTCGTCGTAGGAGCGCAGTCTGCGGCCCTGGAACGTGAGGTACGACTCCCCCAGCAGCGGCCGCAGGAAGCCCACGACGAGCAGCCCGAGGACGACCGCGCAGACCGCGAGCCCGACCCGCCTCTGCACGCGCGCGTTGGCGCCCCAGCCGACGACCGCCGCTGCCGGCCGGGCGAGCAGCGCCCTCCCGGCCACCGCTCCGACCACGGCGAGCATCAGCAGCGCGACGGTCCTCTCGAGCCCGGGCACGCCGTTGTCGACGGTGTAGCGGAGGGCGGCGTCGTACGCCTGCCACAGCGCGTACGGCAGCACGACCGCGAGCCCGGCCGCGGCGGCGAGCGTCTCGCCGTCGGCGCGGCGGGAGACCCACAGCGCGCCGAGTGTCGCGGCCGTGAGCATGACCAGCAGCCACGAGTCCGCGCGGTTGAGAAAGCTGACCCCCACCAGGACGCCGGCGAGTGCGGCGGCGGGGCGCCAGCGCTCCTGCGCCGCGATCGCCACCGCGAGCAGCGCGCCCACGAACAGCGCCTGCGCGAACGCCTCCGTCGACGGGTACTTCGCCTGCCAGACCTGCAGCATGTTCGTGGCGAGCAGCACCCCGCCGAACGCCGCCGCCGCCACTCCCCCGACCCGCCGCAGCAAGGCGGCCAGCGCCAGCACGCCGACGACCGCGGCGAACGGCGCGAGGCCGGTGACGGCGCCGTACCCGCCGATGTCGTACGCCGTGGCGAGCAGCGCCGGCCAGAGGTGGAAGAACTGCGGCACGATCCGCCCGGTCTCGGCGTCGTCGACCCACATCGCGGGGACGCGCGCCTTGTCGTTCTCCCAGACGACCGGCAGCGTCGGGTGCGCGAGGGCGGGGTCGGTGAAGGCGTACGACCCGTGGTCGGCTATCTGGACGGCGTGCGCGACGTAGTTGCCGGGGTCCTTGTCGCCGACGCCGTACGGGAAGCCTGGGAAGAACATGACGGCCGCCACGAGCCCGCAGCCGAGGACGACGAGGAGGCCGTTGCGATCAGCGGTGACACGGACGCGGCGGGCGCCGTAGGCCATCGCCGCGAGCACCAGCAGGGACGTCAGGAGGACGGCGGGGAGGGAGTGCGCGCCGAGGTGCGCGTACGCGAGCGAGACGGTCGCGACGACGGCGAGGACCGCGACGGGGACGACCGCGACGGCGTCCGTCAGGGTCGGCGCGGGGGCGCGCGCCGGTCGGGTGTCCGCCATCGCGGCCGAGCATAACGGCGCCCGACCTGACCGCCGCCCACGCCCTGCTCCACCCCCGCCCCACCCCCGCCCCGACCCCGCTCCACCCGTTCTTTGATGATCACCACGCGCGAGACCGGCGTACCGGGTGCAGAGAACGAGCGGGCCGCGCGGCACGGCGACGGCCGCGGGCGCCGTCTGGCCCGGTCGGGCGGAGACCCCGCGCGCCCGTATCATCGCCGCCATGACCGCAGCGACCGAGGCTCGCGCGACGGCGCAGTCCCGGCTCAGGTGGGAGCTGCTCGTCGGGCTGGTCCGCAAGGACCTCAAGGTGAAGTACCAGAGCAGCGCGCTGGGCTTCGTCTGGTCGCTGGCGACCCCGCTGCTGCTGCTCGCCGTGTACTACCTCGTGTTCTCGTTCATCCTGCGCAACGGCGTCCCGAACTTCGCCGTCTACCTCATGGCCGGCCTGCTGCCGTGGAACGCGTTCTCCTCCAGCCTGGCCTTTGGATCAGGGAGCGTCGTCGGCAACGCGAACCTCGTGAAGAAGGTCCGCTTCCCCACCTCGGTCCTGCCGCTCTCTGCGGTGGGGTACGCCGCCGTGCACTTCGTCCTGCAGATGGGCGTGTTCTTCGTCTTCCTGCTGTTCTTCCACCGGGCGGCGTTCGGCCCTCAGCTCGTCCTGCTGATCCCCGCGCTGGCGGTCCTCATCGTCTTCGCGACCGGGCTCGGGATGCTCGTCGCGGCGCTGACCGTGCGCTACCGCGACGTCCAGCACCTGCTCGAGGTCGTCCTCCTCGCGTGGTTCTGGCTCAACCCCGTGATCTACGGGATGTTCCTCGTCCGCGAGCGCCTCGGGGACCTGTACTGGCTCTACTTCCTCAACCCGATGGCGGGCGTCATCACGGCGTTCCAGCGGGCGCTGTACGCCAACACCGACGTCGACCTGCCCGGCAGAGGGCCGACGCAGGTGCTCGCGTACCGCGGCTACAAGGGCTACCTGATCCAGCTCGCGGTCGGTGGCGCGATCGCGCTCGTGACGTTCGCCATCGGGCTGACGGTGTTCCGCCGGATGCGCGGCGACTTCGCCGAGGACCTCTAGATGACCCGCCCCGCCCCCGCGACCCGGAAGTTACTGGTGAGTACCGACGCGCGCCACGCGCGAACTGGTGAACCACGACGTCGCTACTCACCAGTAACCTCCGCTCGGCGCCCGGGGGGCGCGGCATGAGCGCCCCGGCGATCTCGGCGCGCGGCGTCTCCAAGCGGTTCCTCATCCACCGCAAGCGCGCCACGAGCCTCAAGGAGCGGTTCATCCGCCGGCACCAGGAGGCGGAGGAGTTCTGGGCCGTACGCGACCTCACCATCGACATCGAACGCGGCGAGACCGTCGGCCTCATCGGCGCCAACGGCTCCGGCAAGTCCACGACGCTGAAGATCCTCGCCGGCATCCTCCAGCCGACCACCGGCAGCGTCACCGTCAACGGCCGCATCGCGAGCCTGCTGGAGCTCGGCGCCGGATTCAACGGCGAGCTGTCAGGCCGCGACAACATCTACCTGAACGCCTCCCTCCTCGGCCTGTCGAAGAAGGAGGTCGACAAGCACTTCGACGCGATCGTCGACTTCAGCGAGCTGGCGCCGTTCATCGACAACCAGGTCAAGAACTACTCCTCCGGCATGTACGTCCGCCTCGGCTTCGCCGTCGCCGTGCACATCGACCCCGACATCCTGCTGGTGGACGAGGTGCTGGCGGTCGGCGACGAGGCGTTCCAGGAGAAGTGCCTGCGCAAGATCGAGGAGTTCCAGCGCGAGGGGCGCACGATCCTGCTCGTCAGCCACTCGCTCGACCTCGTCGAGAAGATCTGCACGCGCTCCGTCGTGCTCGACCACGGGCGGGTGCGCTTCGCGGGCGACCCGGCGTTCGCGACCGGCGAGCTGCGCGGCATCCTCGGCACCGCCAAGCACCAGCCCAAGGTCATCGAGGAGGACACGACGCCGCGCGGGGTCGCGTTCCACGGCGCGCGCGTCTCGGACACACCGGGCGGCGAGCCGCGCAACGGCTTCTTCGGCGGCGGCCCCTGGTCCGTACGCCTCGACATCGAGGTGCTCACGAACGAGCCCACCGGCGGCCAGGTCACCTGCGTCGTCCTCGGCGCCGGCGACATCCCGATCTGGGTCATGGGCCAGGACGGCAGCGCCGTCATCCCGCCGGTGCCAGGGCGTTACACCGTGGACTTCGAGGTGCCGTCGCTGCCACCGGTCGTGGGGACGTTCATCCTCGCCGTCGGCATCACCGACCCGGAGACCGAGGTGATGTTCGCGGCGACGCGGTTCACGGACACGTTCGACATCCGCGGCAACGCCGCCCCCGGCATCGTCGAGGCGCGTTACACGACGCGGGTGACGACGTGAGCCGCGCGACCGTCGTCATCGTCAACTGGAACGGCGCCCACCTCCTCGGCCCCTGCCTCGACGCCGTCGCGAAGCAGGACATCGACGACTTCGAGACGTGGGTCGCCGACAACGCCTCCTCGGACGACTCGGTCGCCATGCTGCGCCGCGACTACCCGTGGGTGCGCGTCATCGAGACCGGCGCCAACCTCGGCTTCGCCGGCGGCAACAACGCCGCGCTGCGCGAGGTCACGACGCCGTACGCCGTCCTCCTCAACAACGACGCCGTCCCCGAGCCCACCTGGCTCTCGCGCACGCTCGCCGCGCTCGACGCGCACCCCGAGGCCGGGTGCGTGACGCCGAAGATCGTGTTCCTGCCGCGCTTCGTGCCCGTGACGCTGTCGACCGACGGCTTCGTCCCTGGGCCCCAGGACACCCGCGAGCTCGGCGTACGCATCTACGGCGTCTCCGGCACCGAGGGCAAGCCGCTCTGGGAACGCCTCACGTACGGCCCCGAGGCGGGCTTCACGTGGACGCGTCCGGCGGGCGAGTTCCTGCTGCCCGTCGGCGACGGACCCGTCGGCATCACCTGGGCGGCCGAGCGCGACAAGGACGTCACGCTGTCGTGGGACGGCGGGTCGGTGACGCTGCCGGTGACGACGGAGCCGACCGAGGTGACGTTCACCGTCGACGCCCCTCGGGTGGACGTCCTCAACAACGCCGGCGGCATCGTCTTCGCCGACGGCTACGGCGCCGACCGCGCCTTTCAAGAGGTGGACACCGGCCAGTACGACGCCGCCGACGAGGTCTTCAACTTCTGCGGCAACGGCGTCGCGTTCCGCCGCGAGGTGCTCGCCGACGTCGGCCTCTTCGACGACGACTTCTTCCTCTACTACGAGGACACCGACCTGTCGTGGCGGCTGCGGGCCAAGGGCTGGGCGGTCCGCTACGAGCCCTCCGCCGTGCTCCGCCACCACCACTCGGCGAGCAGCGGCGAGGAGTCGAAGGTCTTCCGCTTCCACGTCGACCGCAACCGCCTTCTGCTGCTGACCAAGAACGCCTCGTGGCGCCTCGCCGTGTCGCAGGTCGGCCGCTACCCACTCACGACGGCGTCCATCGCGCTGCGCGCGGTCAGGTCCGGCAACGCGCGGTCCGCGGCGCGGCCGACGTTGCTGCGGCTGCGGGTCATGGCGTCGTACCTCCGCCTGCTGCCGTCGATGCTCAGGAAGCGCCGCGCCATCGACAGCTCGCGCACCGTCTCGCGGCGCGACCTCGAACGCTGGCTGGTCCCGCGCGCATGAGAGTGGGCATCGACGCCACGCCGCTGCTCGGGACGCGGACCGGCGTGGGGACGTACGTCGCCGCGCTGCTCGACGCGTTCCTCGACCTCGACGTCACACCGGTGCTGACGGCGTTCACGTGGCGTGGTGTCGAGGCCCTGCCCGACCACTGGCCGCACGCGCAGCGGCGGTTCTCCGCGCGGGCGTTGCAGGCGGTCTGGTCGCGCGTCGACTGGCCGCCGGCGGAGTGGCTGTCGGGCCCCGTGGATGTCTTCCACGGCACCAACTTCGTCCTCCCGCCGACCCGCCGCGCGCGCGGCGTCGTGACGATCCACGACCTGACGTACGACCACTCCGCCCACGCCGTCACGCCGGCGTCTCTGCGCTACCAGACGCTCGTGCCCCGCGCGCTCGCCAGGGGCGCCGTGGTGACGACGCCGAGCGAGGCCGTGGCGGAGGAAGTGCGAGACCGGTACGGCCTCGCCCCAGACCGCGTCGTCCCGACGAGGCTGGGCGTCGCGGGGGACTGGTACGGCACGCACCCCAGGCCCGAGGGGCTGCCCGGCGAGTACGTCCTCTTCGTCGGCAACCGCGAGCCGCGCAAGAACCTGCCGGTCCTCCTCGAGGCGATGAGACGGCTCCCCGACGCGCCGCCGCTCGTCCTCGTCGGCCCGCCCGGCTGGGGCCCCGCCGTCGACACGAGCGGGGCGATCACGCCCGGCTACCTGTCCGGGGAGGCGCTGCGGAGCGCCGTCGCGCATGCGTCCGTCTTCGCGTTCCCCAGCAGGTACGAGGGGTTCGGCCTGCCGCCGCTCGAAGCCCTCGCCACGGGCACGCCCGTCGTCGCGAGCGACATCCCCGTGCTGCGGGAGGTGCTGGGCGGGCATGCGTCGTACGCCCCCGTGGACGACGCCGACGCGTTCGCCGCCGCCATCGGTGCCGCGCTCGACGCGGGGGACGGCGGCCCGGCAGGACGCGCCGCACGACGAGCGCACGCCGCGCAGTTCACGTGGGCGCGCTGCGCCCGCGACACGATCTCCGCCTACAACCGATCCCTAGGATGCCCCCCGTGAAGCCCCGCCGCGCAGCCGTCTACAACAGGTTCTGGAAGTCCAAGGGCGGCGGCGAACGCCACTCCGGCAAGCTCGCCGAGGTGCTCGCCGCAGACGGCTGGGAGGTCGACCTGCTCGGCCACTTCGGCGTCACGCGCGACGAGCTCGCGGACCACCTCGGGCTGGACCTGTCGGGGACGACGTTCCGCGCGGTTCCGGATCGCGGCGACCGCGACATCGAGCGGCTCAGCGCGGAGTACGACCTGTTCGTCAACGCCACCCACATGAGCCGCGTCAAGGCCAAGGCCGCGACGAACGTGTACCTCTGCTACTTCCCGACGCCGCACGACTTCGACGCCGCGGCGTGGCGCAAGGTCGTGCTGCGGCAGGTCGCGCCGCGCGTCGCGCGCGGGCTGCCAGGGCGGTTGGAGCACGGCACTGGATGGTACCCGCCGGAGGGCGGGCTGCGGCGTTCGTGGGCGTGGACGCAGGGCGACGCCGTCATCTCGCTGCCGCCGGGCCACCACCGGCACCTCACCATGGACCTCGGCCGTCCTGGCGGGCCCGACACCGAGCTGTCGATCCGCGACGAGACCGGTGCCGAGCTCGTGAAGGTGAACGTCACGGAGGCGTTCGCGCGACACGACTTCGACTTCGGCACGGCGTCGCACGGCTCCGAGCTGCACCTGGTGTCGGAGACGTTCTCCCCGGGTCCTCATGACGAACGCGGGCTCGGCGTCGCGGTCAGCCGGCTCCGTCTTGGCGAGGAGAGCGAGAACTGGCGGATGAAGGCCGTCTTCCGCTTCCCGTGGCTCTTGCTCGACCCGACGGACCTGACGTTCCTCGAGTCGTACGACCGCGTTCTCGCCAACTCGGAGTTCACGCGCGGCTGGATCTCGCGGCTGTGGTCGCGGGACTCGGCGGTGCTGTTCCCGCCGATCCAGGTCGGTGACATCGCGCCGGCGCGGGAGCGGACTCCGACGATCATCACGGTCGGGCGCTTCTTCCGCCCCGGCACCGGCCACGCGAAGCGGCAGCTCGAGATGGTGCGGCAGTTCGGGACGCTGCACACGCGGCTGCCCGGCTGGACGCTGCACGTCGTCGGCGGCGTCGAGCCGGCGCACGAGTCGTACCTGCGCGAGGTGCAGGCCGCGGCGCAAGGGCTGCCGGTGGAGATCCACCCGAACGCGCCCCGCTCCCTCGTCGAACGCCTGCTCGACGAGGCGTCGATCTTCTGGTCGGCGACCGGCCTCGGCGAGAGCGAGGAGAAGGCGCCGTGGAACCAGGAGCACTTCGGCATGACGACCGTCGAGGCGATGGCGGGCGGCGCGGTGCCCATCGTCATCGACCGCGCCGGGCAGCGCGAGATCGTGCGCGAGGGCGTGGACGGTTTCCGCTGGTCGACGCGTGAGGAGTGGGCGGAGCAGACCGTCCGCGTGGCGACCGACGACGCGCTGCGCGCGCGGCTCGCGGCGTCGGCGGTGGAACGGGCGGGCGAGTTCAGCGAGGAGGCGTTCGCCAAGCGCTGGCGCGAGATCGCCGGCGAGCTCGGCCTCTGACCGGGGTCGCCCTGCTCTCGATCTCTGCAGTTCCCACGCCGGTCTCGCGCGTGGTGATCTTCAAAGAACGGGGCCGCGGCGACTACTTCAGCACGCCGCCGTACGACGTCACGGCGTTGAGCTCGCCCGCCACCACCGGCTGCGGGGTCACGAGGTTGAGGCCGAGGCGGCGCGCCACGGTCGCGGTCACCGAACGCCGCACCCCGCGCGCCACCATCCAGCGCACGTTGTCGGGCGTGACGACGTACGCGCCCGTCGGCACCGACGCCGCGGGCCCCACCGGCAGCGCGAGGTCGGCCGCCGTCGCGGGCGAGGCAGGACGACCGCGGTACGTCATCCGCAGCGACGCCGCCACCGGCCGCCGCATGCTCGCGTCGACCAGCCAGACGCCGGTGCCGTCGGTGACGAGCGAGCCCGCCGGGTGCATCGCGGCGTTCGCGAGAGCAGAAGAAGGCGGCAGCGGGCCGAAGTCCCCGGCCTCCAGGACCGGGAGCGCCACACCGCCGTACAGCGCGGCCGCGACACCCGGCGACAACGTCACCAGGCGGCCGTTGTCGACGACGCGCACGGTGCCGTCGGCGCCGCGACCGGCGATGCCCGACCCCGGCAGCCAGCGCGGCGCGAGGAGCGACGACACCTCGCCGGTGAGCGCCGCGACCGGCGTCCGCGGGTCGGTCGGGACGAGCGAGGCGGGCACCGTGCGCTTGGAGGTGCCGAGGACCTCGAGGTACGACGAGCCGTTGCGCAGGAGCGTGCCGCTGGGGTGCCGCTCCTTGCCGAGCGGCGCGCCCACGACCAGCGCCGCGAGGTCGTCGGAGGTGGCAATGGGGGCGGTGTTGACGGCGTAGCCGAGCACGCCGCCGTCGGTCAGCATCCGGAACGCCCCGTCGCTCACGACGCCCGCGCCCGAGGCGTGCCGCAGGACGGTGCCCTCCGGCGGCGCGAGCGGCGCGCCGAGCGGCAGCGCGAGGTCACCCGGCAGCGCGAGCGGCGCCGCGAAGCCCTTCGACCAGCGAGCCCGCGACGCGGGCGAGGTGAACGGGCGCCGTACCCCCGACTCGATCCGCCACGCGGCACCGTCGGCGCCGCGCACGACCTGGCCGTCCGGGTGCCGCGTGGTGTCGCGCCAGGCAGGCCCGGGCGGCGCCCCCGCGACGACCGTGGACGGCAGCGTCACCGGCGCTGTCAGGCCCAGAGCCGAGATCGTGGAGGAGCCGATGGGACGGCGGAAGCCGTCGACGACGACGTACGTCGCCCCGCTCGCCGCCGCCTTGACGAACAGCCCGTCCCGCGGCGGCGCGGACACGCCCTTCATCGTCGCGCGCTGCCCGGGGAACGACACGAGCGGCGGCATCGGACGCAGCGCGGACGCGAGCGGCGACGACACGATGCCGAGACCGCCGTTCTCGACGAAGACGTTCGTGTCCTGGGTCGAGTAGCGGACCGACGAGCCGTCGGGCAGCGGCGAGGCGACCTTGACGCGGACGGTGTACGGCTTGGCGCGGGTGCGCGCGGTCCAGCTGTTCAGCGTCAGCGTGTACGTGTCCGGCGTCACGAGGTTGCCGGCCTTGTCCTTGAGGTTCCAGGTCGCGGTGATGGCGTTGGAGGAGCCGCTGCCGCTGACCTGGCGCACGATCGAGCCCGAGCGCGCGTTGCGCACGTCGAGCCGCCACGCCTGCGCCACAGGCGTTCCCGCCTTCACCGACACGCTCGGCGTCGTCAGGTACATCGCGCTGCTCGTCGTCACCGACGGGTAGTAGAGCGACGCGCCCATGTACGACTTGATCGCCGAGCGGATCGTCGACAGCCGGTTGTACGTCGCCTGCCCGGGGCACGACGTGAGGCCCGCGTCGCGGTGGCCGGAGACGTTGTTCAACGTCACCGTCGCGCCCTCGGGGTACTTCGTGCCGCCGCGCGACGTCATCGTCGTACGGCCGAGCGGGTTGACGTAGTGGAGGCCGAGCTTCCAGGCGAAGAGGCGCTCCAGCGCGCCGAGCTGCGCCGACGACGGCGCGGTGGACGTGTAGTTGCCGAGCAGCGAGCCGGCGAACGTGTCGGTGTTGAAGCCGCCCGTGTGCGCGCCGATGACCGGTCTGTCGACGCCGCCGTAGCGGCCCTCGAAGATGCGGCCGTACTTGTCGACGAGGAAGTTGTAGCCGATGTCGCTCCACCCGCGGCTGCGCGTGTGGAAGGCGTAGACGCTGCGCACCAGCGCCGCCGCGCCGGCCATCGTGTACGAGTTCGACGAGTCGGTGTGGTGGACGAAGCCCATCTTGATCGTGTCGCCGTAGTCGGGCGACCCGTCGCGCAGCGACTCGTCGGCGCCCCACTGCGCGCGCGTGATGATCGACGGCTGCCCGATCGACGCGGCCGCCTCCGACGACCCGAGCGTCGGGGAACGGCCGAGCGAGGCGTCGGCGGGTGACGTACCGGGGTCCACGAGGGAGACGCGGACGTTGGCGGGCGCGCTGCCATCGATGAGGCCGACGCGGACCTGGTAGCCGTCCGCGGGACCGTGGAACCACGGCGACGTGCCCGCGCGCAGCCTGCCCGTGGTCTCGTCCACCGTGCCGTCGTCGGGCTCGTGGTCGGAGTCGGCGTCGAGGACGTGCCAGGGGGTCCAGGCGCCGTTCTGCCGTACGCGCGCCACCACGTCGGCCTCGTCGCCGGTGCCCGCGTCCCACGTGACACCGAGCGCCGAGAACGTGCGCGTCCGCACCGGCGCGGTCAGCGCCAGCGGGCGGCCGGCGGCCGGTCCGTGGGTCACGCCGAAGCCCGGGATGCTCCGCGCGCTGGCCGCGTCCACACCGCGGACGGCGTGCTCGCTGACCGTCGGCGCGACGGGCCGCGGCGTCGCCGCCGGGCGCGACACGACCGGCAAGGCGAGCGCGACCGGGGTCACGGAGAGGACGGCGAGACTCTGTACGAAACGGCGCAAGACGAGTCCAGGTGTACGTCGGGGGCTTCGGCCACTCTGGTACGGCGTCGTCAACGCGCACCACCCACTTGACCCAACTTAACGAAAACGTCACGCCCGGGTCAGCCCCGCAGCGCGTCTCCCACCTGCGCGAACGCCGCCCGCAATGCCTCGCGCCACGGCCGCAGCGGCGTCAGCCCGGCGGCCCGCCAGGAGGCGTCCGAGAGCACCGAGTACGCGGGCCTGGGGGCGGGTCTGGGGTACTCCGCCGTGCTGCAGGGGGCTATCCGGCCTGGGTCGGCGCCGAGCTCCTCGAACACCGCCCGCGCGAGGTCGTACCACGTGCAGTCGCCTGTATTGGTGCAGTGGTAGACGCCCCCGGGCGGCGTGGTGCGGGCCAGCTCGACGAGGCCGGTGGCGAGGTCGTACGACCACGTCGGCGAGCCGCGCTGGTCGTCCACCACGCGCAGCGTGTCGTGGCTGTGTTCGAGGCGGGCCATGGTCTTGACGAAGTTGCCACCGGTGGCGCCGTAGACCCAGGCGGTGCGGACGACGTAGGCGTTCGGCGAGGCCGCCAGGACTGCCTGCTCCCCCGCGAGCTTGGTGCGGCCGTACGCCGACCTCGGTCCCGTCGGCGAGTCCGCCTCGTACGGCGTGCTCGCGTCACCCGCGAAGACGTAGTCGGTGCTCACGTGGACCAGCGCGGCTCCGACGGACTCGGCGGCCAGCGCGAGGTGGGCTGGGGCAGCGGCGTTGGCGACGTACGCCGCCTCCTCGTCCTCCTCCGCGCCGTCGACGTCGGTCCACGCGGCGGCGTTGAAGATGGCCCGTCGCCCGGCGAGGTCGCGCGTGGCGAGTGCCCAGTCCCCCACGGCCTGGCGTACGCCGGGGCCGTCGGTGACGTCGAGGTCGGCGCGGGTGAGGCCGCGCGCGGAGGGGCCGAGGACGTCGAGGAGGTCGCTGCCGAGCTGCCCGCCGGCGCCGACGACGAGGGCGCGCAGCGGGGCGTTCGACATGGGAGGCGTTCCTTCCTGACAGGATGCGAGCGGCAGTGTCGCAGGCTCGCGGGAGGAAACGCATGTCGTCGCTCGTGCACCGGGCGCGCAAGAAGGCGCGCCGGGTCGTGGACCGCATGTCGGGGATGCCGCCGGGGGCGGTGCCGTTGCGGCCGTTCGCGCCGCAGGTGCCTGGCCCGCCCGGCGCCAAGCGCTGTGCCGTGTGCCGCTGGCAGGGGACGTCGTTCGAGGGCGTCCTGCACTGCGAGTCGGCGACGTGCCCGCAGTGCGGGGCGATCGGACGCGACCGGTGGCTGTTCCACTGCCTGACGACGTACGTCACCGGCATCGGCAAGCAGACGCGGCTCATGGAGACGTCGCCGCGGATGGGCGACGCGTACAAGGACGCCATGGCCGCGCGCGTCGACTACCTGGCGAGCGACTACGACCAGCGCGCGCACAAGGCCGACATCGCGATCGACCTGCAGAAGATCGACCTGCCCGACGCCTCGCTCGACGTCGTCATGACCTCGCACGTGCTCGAGCACGTACCCGACACCGACGCCGCGCTGTCCGAGATCCTGCGCGTGCTGAAGCCGGGCGGGTCGCTCGTGCTGCTGGTGCCGGTGCTGCAGGGGGCTACGGCTCCGCCGGTGGAGCCGGAGTTCCACGGCGACGACACCCCGGTGTTCTGGCGCTTCGGGCTGGACCTGACCGACACGCTGCGTGCCCACGGCTTCGAGACGAAGCTGCTCTGCACGGAGGACTTCCGGCGGCACGTCCTGGCGGGCTCGACGTCGTGGACGGAGGGCATCTCGCCGGAGTGGGACGTGGCGTCGATCGTGGCGGCCGCCGCCGAGCGGCCTGACGACCTGACCGTGGTCTGCGACGACGCGCTGGCGGAGACCCTCGGCCTCGTGCCGTCGTACATGTACCTCGCCTGGCACGCCCGCAAGCCCGCCTAGGTGCGTTGACGGATCTCGTCACGCCGCCGCCGTCGGATGATCACCTGTGTCCCCTGGCGTGCGGGGATCCGGCACGAGAACGGACACAGGTGATCGTTTAGCCCGGCAGCGTCCCGGCGGGCAACGCCGGCCCCCTTCGGGGTGCGTTTTGCGCTTTTTCGCCGCACGAGCCGCAACCGGGTTGCGCAGACGGCACCGGCCTCAGCGGAGGGCGGCCTTCTCCTTCAGCGGGCGCCACCAGGCCTCGTTGTCGCGGTACCAGCGCACGGTCGCGGCCAGTCCCTCGTCCAACGTCGTCCTGGGCGCGTAGCCGAGACCGCGCAGCTTGGTGTCGTCGATGGCGTACCGGCGGTCGTGGCCCTTGCGGTCCTCGACGTACTCGACGCTGTCCCACGTCGCCCCGCACGCGTCGAGCAGCCGCTGGACGAGCTCCTTGTTGGGCAGCTCGACGCCGCCGCCGATGTTGTAGAACTCGCCGGGCGCGCCCTGCTCGAGCACGAGCTGGATGCCGCGGCAGTGGTCATCGACGTAGAGCCAGTCGCGGACGTTCATGCCGTCGCCGTAGAGCGGGACCTTCTTGCCGTCGATGAGGTTGGTCACGAACAGCGGCACCAGCTTCTCCGGGAACTGGTACGGCCCGTAGTTGTTGCTGCACCGGGTGGTGGAGATGTTGAGCCCGTGGGTGACGTGGTACGCCCGCGCCAGCAGGTCGGCACCGGCCTTGGCGGCGGAGTACGGCGAGTTGGGCTCCAGCAGGTCGGTCTCGACGAACTCACCGGACGCGATGGACCCGTACACCTCGTCGGTCGACACGTGGACGACCCGCGGTACGCCGAGGCGCAGGCAGGTGTCGAACACCGTCTGCGCGCCGAGCACGTTCGTCACGACGAAGTCGGCCGCCCCGCTGATGGAACGGTCGACGTGCGTCTCGGCGGCGAAGTTCACCACCGCGTCGTGGCCGGGCAGCACGTCGGCGAGCAGCGACGCGTCGCAGATGTCGCCCTGCACGAACCGGTACCGCGGGTTGTCCGCGACGGGCGCGAGGTTGGCGAGGTTGCCGGCGTACGTCAGCTTGTCGTAGACGGTCACGTCCACGTCGTCGCGCTCGGTGAGCAGCGTGCGGACGTAGTGCGAGCCGATGAACCCGGCGCCGCCGGTGACGAGGATCCTCATGCCGCGCATCCTCCCAGACCTGCCTGAGAAAACCGTAAGGCCCGTGCCGGCGGGCACGGGCCTTACGGGGAAGACGCGAGTGCTTAGACGGGGCAGACCTTCCACGCCTGCGAGCCGTCGGTCTTGAGCTGGTCCCACATCGGGACGGTGGCGCCGGTGCCCTGCGCCTTGAGGTTGTTGCGGACGTCCGCGCCGAAGCCGCTGAGGATCGCCTTGCCGAGCTTCTCGCCGGAGGCCTTGATGTTGCCGCTGGTCACCGTGAACACGATCTTGGTGCCGACGACCTTGGCGGCCGCGATCGGGATCGACGTGGTGCCGAGCGTGGCGGCCTCGTCGGTGAAGCGCAGCGTCGTCTGCGACGTGCCACTGGCCTCGTTCGACCACTCGAGCCAGTACGTCGGGTGCAGCGGCGTCGACGCCTGGATGCGGTACAGCGTGCCCTGCGCGAGCGGCGCGGCGCCGAGCTCCATCGTCGCGGTGTAGCCGGTGCAGTTGAAGTACTTGACGGTCTTGCGGCCGACCTTCTTGGTCGCCATGTTGCCGGTCGCCGCGACGGTGACCGACTTGATGTCGAACTGCGCGGCCGACGCCGGGTCGGTCTTGGTGCCCGCGGGGATCGGGGTGCCGCTGACGAAGCCCTGGTCGCTGATGAGGTTGGCGTCGCCGGTGTCGTCGGTGATGACGAGCGGCTTCGGCGCCTTGGCCGGAACGGCGGCGTGCGCGCTGACGGCGGCCATCGCGGCGATCGGCGCGACGAGCAGGAGGGACGAACGGAGCTTCACGGCGGATCTCCTGGGGGTTTCAGGGATGCTGGGAGGTGCTTGCATCCGGGTTTCGGCGCCCAGGGTGCGATTCCCTGCCGGGGTACGGGAATCTGGCGCGCGGACCACCACGTACCAGGACATTCCGGTACGTCCTCAGCGCACCGTGATGCTCCAGCGGCCGGTGGTGTGCACCTCGACGAGCACCGGTCCCGCGGGCCACGGCTTGGTGCCGCTGTACGTCCCCAGGTGCGTCAGCACCAGCCGCGGGAAGCCCCGTTCGAGCGTCTGCACGCGGAACACCTTGTTCGCCGTGCCGCCGCGCAGCGTCGCGACGCCGGCCGGCCCCGTGTAGAGGAAGACCGTGTCGCCGCTGCCCGACGCCACACGCCCCATCTCCGTTGCCGAACGCGTGCTGCGCAGCGTCACGGACCACGGTCCGGACGCGTCGATCTCCAGCGCGGTCGTCGTCGTGAAGACAGCGTCCAGGAGCCACGACCCCTTGTACGCGGGCTCGAACCCGCTCACGACGGGGATCCGCGCGCCGTTGTCGCCGATCGCGTACACGGCGAAGAAGCCGTTGCCTGCCGGGCGGCCGGTGATGTCCAGGATCACGGCGCCCGCCTCGGGCTTGCGGATGCGGATGGTCTTGCTGCCGGTGCCGCGGTACGTCACCGGCTTCGGCACCGGCCCCAGCGTGCGGCCGCCGCCGGTGGCACGCGGCGTCCGCGGCGCCTGCGAGATCACGATGCCGCCCGAGGGCAACGGCCGTACCACCGCCCCGTCACCCACCGGCGAACTGCTGTGCTCCGTGCCCGCCGTCACGAAGAAGCCCACGACCGCGACGAGCGCGAGCAGCCCGAAGAACGCCATGAGCCCGACGAACAGCTTGTGCCGCGGCGGCTTCGGCGCCGCGAGCGGCGAGCCCTGGTACGACGGCTGCTGACCCGGCGCGCCGAAGCCCGGCGGCGTGTGGTCCGACGGCGGCGCCGCCAGCGGCTCGCCTCCCCCGTCGTCGTACGGCGCCGTCACCGCGGGCTCACGGGATCGCGACCCTGCTGTGGTCGCCGAGCATGAGCCGCAGCGCCTTCGGCATCGTGACCGAGCGGGACAGCTCGACCTCCTTGCCGATGAGGGAGTCCTCGATCCGCTGGATGTCCGCGATGTGCGTGGACTCCAGGACGATCGAGTGCTCGACCTCGGTGCGTTCGACGAGGCACGAGTGGTAGATCGAGGTGAACGGCCCGACGTACGTGTCCACGATGCGCGTGCCGCGCCCGATGATCGCGGGGCCGCGCACGGTCGAGCGGACGATCGACGCACCCTCCTCGATGACCACGCGGCCGACGAGCCGCGACTCGGCGTCGACCGTGCCGTGCACCGCGGGCTCCAGCGACTCCAGGACCTTGCGGTTGCACTCGAGCATGTCCTCGATGCGTCCGGTGTCCTTCCAGTAGCCGGTGACGAGGTGCGGGCGTACGTCCTTCCCGGCGTCGACCAGCCACTGGATCGCGTCGGTGATCTCCAGCTCGCCGCGCGCGCTCGGCTTGATCGCGCCGACGGCCTCGTGGATCACGGCGCCGAACATGTAGACGCCGACCAGCGCGAGGTCGCTCTTCGGGTCGGCCGGCTTCTCGACGAGCGACTGCACGCGCCCGTCGGGGCCGAGCTCCGCGACGCCGAACTGCGACGGGTTGTCGACCTTCGTCAGCAGGATCTGCGCGTCGGGCTGGTCGCGCTTGAACTCGTCGACCAGCTCGGTGATGCCGCCGACGATGAAGTTGTCGCCGAGGTACATGACGAAGTCCTCGTCGCCGAGGAAGTCGCGGGCGATGAGGACGCAGTGCGCCAGCCCGAGCGGGGCGTCCTGGCGGATGTACGTCACCGAGATGCCGAGCGCGCTGCCGTCGCCGACGGCGGCCATGATCTCCGGCGCCGTGTCGCCGACGATGATCCCGACGTCGGTCACGCCCGCGTCGCGGATCGCCTCCAGGCCGTAGAACAGCGTGGGCTTGTTCGCGATCGGTACGAGCTGCTTCGCGGACGTGTGCGTGATCGGGCGCAGGCGCGTACCGGCGCCGCCCGAGAGTACGAGCGCCTTCATAGTGCGGCGAGGCTAGCGCAGCCCTACCGGGCGCGGCCATGTCCGTTCGGTACCCTGGCCCCAGGGCGTCGCCGTGCAACCCGCGGCGCCGTTCGTTCGTCTGCTAGTGCGACGACAGACCGCCGACCCGTGGAGCCGTACGCCGCGTGACCGACAACCCGCACGGCCTCGTCCTGCCGCCCGAGCTGGACCCGCGCCGCCGCCGTCCCGCTCCGCGCGCCCGCTCGGGCCGCCTGGCGCGGGTGCTGTCGGTCATCGCCGTCGTGACGTCGTTCGCCATCGTGGCGGCCAGCGGCATCGGCTACGCGCTCTACCGCTACTACGACGGCCGCATCCCGCACCTCGCGCTGGAGTTCGACGGCGACCGCCCCGCCCGCGTGAAGGGCAAGGCGCTCAACTTCCTGCTCGTCGGCTCCGACTCCCGCGACGGGATGACGAAGGAGGAGCTCAAGCGCGCGGCGACGGAGTTCACGCCGGGGCGGCGCTCGGACACGATGATCCTCATCCACCTCTCGGCCAGCCGCGAGCACGTCACGCTGGTGTCGTTCCCCCGCGACGCGTACGTCGAGATCCCCGCGCACAAGGGGAAGCCGGCGCACTTCGGCAAGATCAACACGGCGTTCTCGGCGGGCGGCCCGGTCCTCGCCATCAAGACCGTCGAGAAGCTCACGAACGTCCGCGTCGACCACTACATCGAGGTCAACTTCGCCGGCTTCCAGCGGCTGGTCGACGCCGTCGACGGCGTCGAGGTCTGCCTGCCCCGCGCCGTCAAGGAGCCGCTGTCCGGCATCAACCTCCCTGCCGGCCGCAGCACCGTGAAGGGCCACCAGGCGCTCGCGTTCGTCCGCCAGCGTCACGGCCTGCCCGCCGGCGACCTCGACCGGATCAAGCGGCAGCAGCAGTTCATGGGCGCGCTCATGAAGCGCGCGACGAGCCTCGAAGTACTGCTCAACCCGTCGCGGCTCAAGGGCTTCCTCGACGTCGCGACCAAGTCGATGCAGGTCGACGAGGACCTCGGCTTCGGCGAGATGAAGGCGCTGGCGACCGCGATGAGGGGGCTCGACCCGGCGCGGGTGGCGTTCGTCACCGCGCCGATCACCGGCCAGGACCGCAGGAACGGCCAGTCCGTCGTCATCCTCGACGACGTCGCCGGGCGCGTGCTGTACCGCGCGATGGCGCGCGACGAGTCGCTGACCAAGCCCAAGGCCGCCGTACCGAAGAAGCTCACCGTCCCGCCCGCCAACATCAGGCTGACCGTGCTCAACGGCACCGGCATCGCACGGCGCGCGGCGGGCGCGGCCGACGAGCTGCGCACCGTCGGGTTCCGCGTCGCGGGCACCGGCAACGCCGACCGCGCGACGTACGACAAGACCGTCATCCGCTACACGCCGGGCGACGAGGCCGCGGCCGCGACGGTGGCGGCGGCGCTGCCCGGCGCCACGACCGAGGCGAGCGGCACCGGCGACACGCTGACCGTCGTCGTCGGCCACGACCACAAGGCGCCCGTGCCGGTGAAGGTGGCGGGCAGCGCCGCGCCGCGGCCGCCGTCCGCGACGCGCGCGCCCGTCAAGACCGCGGCCGACGACCCCTGCGCCGCATGACCGAGCCCCCCGCCGTACCCCCCGCGGGTCCTCCAGGGGACGTCCTGCCCGCGAAGCCGCCGAAGCGCCGGCGCAGCCGCGGCAAGCGGATCGCGCGGTTCTTCTCGTGGGTCGCGGTGCTGACGTCGGCGTCCATGCTCGTGCTCATCAGCCTCGGCTTCGGCGCGGGCCTGCTCCTCAACAGCCACGTCGACCGCCAGTGCATCTTCTGCGACGACAAGGAGGCCGAGGCGCGGCGCCCCAAGAAGGGCCCGGGCGACGGCGGCAAGGCCCTGAACTTCCTGCTCGTCGGCTCCGACTCGCGCGAGGGCGCGACACCCGAGGAGCTGAAGCTGTACGGCACCGAGGCCAACCCCGGCGGCATCCTCACCGACACGATCATCCTGGTGCACCTGTCCCCCAAGCGGGACAAGGCCGTGCTGGTGTCGTTCCCCCGCGACACGTGGGTCGAGATCCCCGGGCACGGGTCGTCGAAGATCAACACGGCGTACGGCCGCGGCGAGCGCGCCAAGAAGGGCACCGGCCCCGCGACGCTCATCCAGACGATCGAGCAGCTCACCGGCATCTACGTCGACCACTACCTCGAGGTCCGCTTCGGCGGGTTCCTCGAGATGGTCGACGCGCTCGGCGGCGTCGACGTCTGCCTGCCGCGCGCCGTCGTCGACAAGGACGCCGCGCTGAACCTCCCCGCAGGCAAGAGCCGCGTGAAGGGCACCCAGGCGCTGGCGTTCGTGCGGGCGCGGAAGTTCGACCCGACCGGCGACTTCGGGCGGATCCAGCGGCAGCAGCAGTTCCTCGGCGCGATGCTGCGCCGCGCGACGTCGGCGGGCATCCTCGCGCGGCCCGACCGGCTGTACCGCTTCCTCGACACCGTCGCCCGCAACCTCAAGGTCGACGACAAGCTCGGCATCAACGACATGCGCAACCTCGCGTCCAAGCTGCGCGGCCTGGACCCGGCGCGGATCGTGTTCGTCACCGTGCCGTACCAGCCGAAGGGCGTGTACCACGGGCAGCAGCTCGCGGTGGAGCTCGACCGGCCCGCGGCGCAGGCGCTGTTCGACTCGATCAAGCGCGACGACGCGATCTCGGCCGGCGCCACGCCCGCGCCCACGAAGCCGCCCAGCGACCTGTTCGTGCGGCCCGAGCGGATCAGCCTGCGCGTCCTCAACGGCAACGGCATCGCCGGCGCCGCGGGCGCGGCCGCCGAGGACCTGCGCGAGGTCGGCTTCACCATCGCCGGCACCGGCGACGCCGACGCGAGCAGCTACGAGCAGACGATCGTCCGCCACGGCCCGTCCAAGGCCGACAGCGCGCGCACGACCGCCGCGGCGATCCCCGGCGCGTCGCTCCAGCTCGACCAGACGCTCGGCTCCGTCGTCGAGGTGGTCGTCGGCGAGAACTACACCGGTGCCCGCCCCGTCGTCGTCTCGTCGCCGACGGCGGCGCCCCCGTCCTCGGGCGCGCCGACCGCGTCGCCGTCGCCGCTCAAGACGACGACCGCGGCCGACGAGCCCGAAGGCTGCTGACCAACCCGCCTCCCTCTCGTTCTTTGAAGATCACCACGCGTGAGAGGGGCGCACGAACGTCAAGAATCGAGGAGGCGCGAACGCTGATGGATGTCGGGAAGCCGTTCCTCACGTACTACGACGACACGACCGGCGAACGCACCGAGCTGTCGTACGCGACGTTCGGCAACTGGGTCGCGAAGACCGCGAACATGCTGCGCGACGGCCTCGGCGTCGGGCCCGGCGACGTCGTCGGGCTCGACCTGCCGGACCACTGGCTGACGGTGGCGATCGCGTTCGCGGCGTGGCGTACCGGCGCCCGGGTGGAGCGCGGGGCGGCGGAGGACGGCGTGACGTTCGCCGCCGAGGAACGCCTGCCGTCGTCCGGCCGCGAGGTCGTCGGCGTCGTGCTCGCGGCGCTGCGCACGCCGCTGTCGCGGCCGTACCCCGGGGTCACCGACTACGGCGACGAGGTGGCGGCGTACCCGGACTCGTTCGACGGCGGCGCGGACCTGCCGGACGGGCCTGCGGACCCCGCGCGACGACTGGTGACAGGGGACGTGCTCGACGCGGCGCTGGCGGCGTACCGCGGGGGCGGCAGCATCGTGTTCGGGACGATCACCGACGCGGCCCGCGTCGCGGAGACCGAGCGCGCGCGGCGCTGACGGGCTGGACGGTGACGGAGCGTCGCCTCCCCGTGTGCCGCTGACCAACTCTGCCCGTGATCGGGGTGCGATCCGCGTCTTTTCGCCGCACGGCCCGCAACCCGGTTGCGCGGTGACCGGAGGCCCGTCACGGCAGGTGACCGTGGGCGGCGTTCCGGCGAGCCCCACTAGGCTGTCCGGCCATGGACAAGGTTGTCTCCGACCCCGCCGCCGCGGTCGCCGACATCCCCGCGGGCGCGACGCTCGCGGTGGGTGGCTTCGGGCTCTGCGGCATCCCCTCCGTGCTCATCCAGGCCCTCCTCGACGCCGGCGTCGACGACCTCTCGGTCGTCTCCAACAACTGCGGCGTCGACGAGTGGGGTCTGGGCGTCCTGCTGCAGGCCAAGCGGCTGCGCCGCATGACGAGCAGCTACGTCGGCGAGAACAAGGAGTTCGAGCGGCAGTTCCTCTCCGGCGAGCTCGAGGTCGAGCTGACGCCGCAGGGCACGCTGGCCGAACGCCTCCGCGCCGGCGGCGCCGGCATCCCCGCGTTCTACACGCCGGCGGGTGTCGGCACGCAGGTCGCCGAGGGCGGGCTGCCGTGGAAGTACGACGGCAGCGGCGGCGTCGCGCTCGCCTCGCCGAAGAAGGACACCCGCGAGTTCGGCGGCCGCGAGTACGTCCTCGAAGAAGCCATCGTCACGGACTTCGCGCTGGTCCGCGCCTGGAAGGGCGACCGGCACGGCAACCTCGTCTACCGGATGGCCGCGCGCAACTTCAACCCGCTCTGCGCCGCCGCGGGCCGCGTCACGATCGCCGAGGTCGAGGAGCTGGTCGAGCCCGGCGAGCTGGACCCGGCCGAGGTGCACACGCCTGGAGTGTTCGTGCAGCGCGTCGTCCCCGTGGACGGCACCGAGAAGCGGATCGAACGACGCACCGTCAGGAAGGCGTGATGGCACTCACCAGGGAGCAGCTCGCCGCGCGCGTCGCGCTGGAGCTGGAGGACGGCCAGTACGTCAACCTCGGCATCGGCATGCCGACGCTGATCCCCAACTACCTGCCCGACGGCGTGCACGTCGTCCTGCAGAGCGAGAACGGCATCCTCGGCGTCGGCCCGTACCCCGTCGAGGGCACCGAGGACCCCGACCTCATCAACGCCGGCAAGGAGACCGTGACGGTCCAGGACGGGGCGTCGTACTTCGACTCGGCGACGTCGTTCTCGATGATCCGCGGCGGGCACATCGACGTCGCGGTGCTCGGCGCGATGCAGGTGAGCAAGGACGGCGACCTCGCCAACTGGATGATCCCAGGGAAGATGGTCAAGGGGATGGGCGGCGCGATGGACCTCGTCCACGGCGCGAAGAAGCTCATCGTCATGATGGAGCACGCCGCCAAGGACGGCTCCGCCAAGATCGTCGACGAGTGCTCGCTGCCGTACACCGGTCGGCGGGTCGTGCACCGGATCATCACCGACCTCGCGGTCATCGACGTCACCGACGACGGGCTCGTTCTGCGCGAGCTGGCGCCCGGCGTCACCGTCGAGGACGTCCGGAAGGTCACCGAGCCGGAGCTGAAGGTCCCCGCCGAGCCCGGCGTCATGCCCGTCGCGTAGGCACCCCCGCTTGACCTGTCGCCGGCTGCCGGCGCGGCCGGGCGTCGCGCGCGAGCTGCGGCTGCACGCGGCGCGCGACGTCGTGTACGCCGCGATCTTCTGCGGCCTGCCGTGGGTCGCGTTCCACGGCGCGTGGGCGGTCGTCCTCACGGTCGGCTCGCGGCCGAGGTCGTCGTGACGTGCGCGGACTTCGTGACGGAGGACAGGGTGCGCCGCGTCGCGCTCGGCGAGCGGGTCACGCACGCCGTCATGGGCGTCGTCTACGGCGCCATGCTCGCGCACCTCGTACCGATCCTGCTGGACTGGCACGCCGCCCCGACTGCGCTCTCTCCCAGCGATCCCGGGGTGCCGTACGCCGTCCGCGCCGCCCTCACGCTGCTCGGCATCGGCACGCTGCTCTCGGGCGCGCGCGACCTCTACGCGACGACCGGCCGGGCGCGGCTGCTCGTGGCCGTGGCCGGCGGAGGCGCGGCATGCGTAACCGCGAACGGCACCGGCGGGCGTTCGTCGCGGCGGGCGGGTACAACGTCGCGTGGGGTCTCCTCACCGTGGCAAGGCCGCAGTGGCTGTTCGAGCTGGCGGGGATGCCGCCGGCCAACCACCCGCAGGTCTTCGCCTGCCTCGGCATGGTGATCGGCTGTACGGCGTCGTGTACCTCGAGGTCGCGCGCCGCCCCGAGGACGGCTTCGTGCTGGCCGCGGTCGGGCTGACCGGCAAGGTGCTCGGTCCGGTCGGGCCGGCGTACCTGCTGCTGACCGGCCAGTGGCCGCTCGCGACGGTCGTGCTCTGCCTCACGAACGACGTCGTGTGGTGGCTGCCGTTCGGCGCGTACCTGCGCGACGCGTGGCCGGAGTTTCGCGCCACGGTCGGTAAACCGCGAGGCTTCCGGAACGTCCTAGAGGTGTGACCACGATCGACATGGCGGGGGAGGCGGCGGTGCCGCGGGACGCGGGCGAGGCGGTGACCGCGCTGTTCCGGGCGCACTACGCCGGGCTCGTACGCCTCGCGGTCCTGCTCGTCGACGACGACGGCGGCGCCGAGGACGTGGTGCAGGACGCGTTCGCGCGGCTGCACCGGCGCTGGGGGCGGCTGCGCGACGAGGAGGCGGCGTACGGCTACCTGCGCACCGCCGTCGTCAACGGCTCGCGCTCGCGGCTGCGCAGGCTGCGGACGTCCCGACGCTACGCCGAGCCGCAGCCGGGCACCGCGCCCTCGCCCGAGGGCGACGTCATGGTCCACGAGGAGCACGCGGCGGTGCGTACGGCGCTCGCCGCGCTCCCCCGCCGGCAGCGCGAGGTGCTCGTGCTCCGCTACTACGCCGGCCTGTCCGAGGCCGACATCGCGGCCGACCTCGGTGTCTCGCGCGGCGCCGTGAAGTCGCACGCCTCACGCGGCATCGCCGCCCTGACCCGCACGCTGGAGAGCCGATGAACGCCGAGGAACGACTTCGCGCCGCCCTCGCCGACCGGGCGGAGCGGGCGCGGACCTCGCCGGACGCGCTGGACGCGGTGTTCGGCCGCGTCGCGCGGCACCGCCGTGCCGTCCGTCTCACCGCGGCGCTGTCGGTCGCCTGTGTCGCTGTGGCCGGCGCGGCGTTCGCCGCCGGCACGAGGCCGGGGACGGACGCCGTACGCCCCATCACCTCCGCCCCCGCGACGGCCTCGCCCACGACCGACGAGCCCACGGAGACCGCCACCCCGAGCGCGTCGCCCAGTGCGACACCCACTCCGGAGGGGGCGTTCGTCCCTGTCCGGGTGACGTTCCCCGACGACACCGCGCTCGTGGTGCTCGCGGACCGCAGGGTGGTCGCGATCTCGACCACGACGGGCGCGGAACGAGCGACGTTCGGCACGCTGCCCCCGGCTTCCGCGGACGGCCCCAGCGGCAGCCTCGACTGGTCGTCCGACCGCGCGCACGTCGTCTACGAGGCCGGCGACTGCCGCCTGCACCGGCTCGACGTCGCGAACGGCACGAGCACGCCGCTCGGCCGCGGGCGGGACCCGCAGATCGCCGCCGACGGACGGGTCGCGGCCATCGGCTGCGAAAGCGGCACCGACGTCCTCGTCATCGACCCGGTCACGCGCCGGTCCACGAGCTACGCCGCCAGGGACAAGGACGCGACCGACGACCGGGGCTACCCGGACCTGTGGGAGCGGCAGGCGTACGTCGCCTCGGTCGCCTGGAGCGGCGACCACCACCTCGTCGTCGCCCGCGGCTACGAGGGAGCGCTCGACGTGCGCATCGTCGACCTCGCGACGGGGAAGGCGTTCGCCTCCGACCCCGCGGACCACGTCGCGGTCGGGCGCACGACCGTCGCGGCGCTCCACTGCTGCTACCCCGGCGAGAACGGCGCGGACACGACGACGTTCTTCACCGTCCCGGACGTCCTCGACCGGCGCCGCCCGACCCCGCGCGAGGAGACCTTCACCCACCCCGGCAACGTCCATTCGCTCACGCTCGACGCGCGCGGCGCGGTCCTCTACGTCGCCGCCGACCGGCTGTGGCGGTGGTCGGGCGGGGAGCCGCGGCTGATCCGCCGCGGGGTCGCCGCGGTCAGCGGCTGACCCCCGGACGCGACACGGCGCCGCCGCCCCGGAGGACGACGGCGCCGTGGGAGACGCGAGGAGTGGCTACGCGTAGGTGAAGACGTACTTCACCTTGGCGCTCGGGCCACCGACCCAGTTGCACGTGATGATGTTGATCTTGGACTTGGCCTTCTTGATCTTCAGCGTGACGCTCTCGTCGCCCGCGGTCGGCGCGTCCGGCGTGTTGATGCCGGAGCTGCCGCCGGCGGCGATCTCGGTGCCCTTGGAGTCCGTGATGAGCACGTCCCAGTCGCCCGTGAACCCGGTGACCTTGATGTTGATCTTGCCGAGGGCCGGCGCGGTGAACGTGTGCGTGTGGAAGCTGCCGGGAACGCGCTGCGCGCAGACGGAGTAGCCGCCGCCCGCGTCGTTCGCCCAGTTCGTCGGGTCCGGCGACGCGGCGCTGGCGTCGTACGACTTGGTGATCGGCTTCTTCTTCGGCGCGGCCGTGGCCGTGCCGGCGAGGGCGGTGGCGGCCAGGGCGCCGGCGAGGACGAGCGGCGTGATGCGCATCTGAGTTCTCCCGTGGAGGGGTGTCTGGGTCCGTTGCGTTCACGGACTGCTTCGCCGCCGACGCCGCGAGTCCCTGCTGGGTAGTGCAAAGGTGACGGATCGGACATCCGCCGGCGTGCCCTCAGGCTTCGCGCGACCTCTTGATCGCCTCGCGGCGAGCCAGGCGGTGCGTACGGCGGATCTCCGCCTCCCTGAACCGCCGCGCCGCCTTCTCGTCGCTCTCGTCGAGCAGGACGGGCGGTACGTCGCGCGGCTTGCCGCGGGAGTCGAGGCCGACGTAGACGAGGTACGCCGTCGACGTGTGCAGCGCCTCGCCGACCTCGTCCCAGCGCTCCGCCTCGACGCGGACCCCGATCTCCATGGACGTCCGGCCCGCCCAGTTGACCTGCGCGTGCGCGTGCACGAGGTCGCCGACGTGCACCGGCACGAGGAACACCATCTCGTCCATCGCCGCGGTCACCGCGCGGCCGCCCGAGTGGCGGGCGGCGACGACGCCGGCCGCGTCGTCGACCAGCTTCATGATCACGCCGCCGTGGATGTTGCCGTGCAGGTTGGCGTCGAGCGCGGTCATGATCCGCGACAGCGTGCAACGGGAGGCGGCGACGGGGCGGGGTTCGAGGCTCACGGCGCCGGACGCTACCGCGTGGCAGCATCGGCCCCGTGACCGAGCCCACCAGGTACCGGCCGACGAGGCGGCAGTTCCCCTGGTGGCTGCTGCTCCTGCCGGTCATCCAGGGCACGACGTGGCTGGTGCTGGACACCCCCATGCCGTGGCCGTACTACGCCTTGCTGTGGCCGGTGCTCGTCGCCGAGTCGTTCTGGCTGATGACGTTCGGGGTCGAGCTCACCGAGGAGGCGCTGGTCATGCGCGGGCCGCGGAAGCGCGTGATCCCGTGGCGGGCCATCGACTCGATCGAGCCGACGCGCTACTGGGGCGCGACGATGGTGGGCGTGCGCCACCGCGGCCGGATGCGCAAGCTGCGGGCGCCGTACCACCAGCGGTTCCTCGCGCCCGACCCGGACTTCGACGCGAAGGCGCGGACGATCTACGAGACGTGGGTGCGGGCCACTGCCCGCTGATGGCCCGCGTGTCGCTACCGGGGCCGAGTGACAACGGGCTGGATCTATGCACGTGGCAATCGACACTTCGTACGGCGCGACGATCGGTCGCGTCGCATCTGTCATGCCGCCGCTGGTGGACGCGCTGCAGACCGGCATCGACCTGGCGAACGAGTACTGGATGCGCTTCGGGTGGCGCCGCCATCACTACCCGCAGCTGTGGTCGCACCTCGTCCGCACGCACGCACTCGGTCGACTCGGCGAGGCCGGCTTCGTCGCCGACGTCGATGACGACGAGGGCGCCGGGACGACGCCGCCCATGAGCGCGCTGCTCATCGAGCACGGTCAGGACATCCTGAAGGTGCGGCTGAGCCAGGACGGCAAGGTGCCCCTCCCAGGTCCGTCCGCGGCGCTGACGAACTACTACCGCCAGCATCCGCAGCTGCCGGGCCTCGAGACCAAGAACCTCGTCGTGCTGTGGCGCCACGAGCACGGACGACTCGTCGAGCCGCTCACTCTCGTCAGGCCCTTGGACGGCGGACGGAGCGAGCGCGACCTCGTTCTCGGGTGGGTGGGGCCGGTCGACCGCGGCATGGTTAGGCTGCGCGCTGCGGACCTCGACGAGCTCCGCCCTCTGTTCGAACAACCAGCGTTGGGCAGCGACGACACAGGATGATCCACGGCGAGCGCATCCGGCAGGTCCGCCAGATGCACGGTCTCACTCAAGGCGACCTCGCCGAACAGGTCGAGATCCTGACCCAGAGCCAACTGTCTCGCATCGAGTCCGGGCGTTCGAGAGCGCCTCTCGCGGTCGCGGAGCGCATCGCGGCTGTCACAGGCATGACGGTCGAGTTCCTCGAACGGGCCCCGGCAGGCGGCGGGACAAGTCCCCTTCACTACCGTGCGCGTGCGGCCACGAGTCAGAGCGAGCGCCTTCAGTCGTTGCGGTGGTTCGAGGCGGTGGTCGAACACGCGGACGCGATGCTCGCCCAGCTCCGTCCCATGCCGGCGCGGTTGGAGCCGATGCCCGGCGAGTCTCCGGAGCGCGCGGCGCAGCTGACCCGCCGTGCTCTGGGACTGACCGCGCACCAGCCCGCGCCATACCTCGTGCTGGCCGCGGAGAGGCTCGGTGTGCGCATCTTCGGAGTGCCCGTACGTACCAACCGGCACGACGCCTTCTCGACGTGGCACGCCGGGACCCCGTTGATGGGTCTGCTGGCCGGAGCACCCGGGGATCGGCTGCGATTCAGCGTCGCCCATGAACTGGGTCACCTGGTCCTCCACACGGGAGAGACCGAACCTGGCCCGGACGCCGAGCATGAGGCAGACGCCTTCGCCGCGGAGTTGCTCGTTCCCAGAGACGCGGCTGCGCTGCACATCCCGCCCGCTCCGACGCTGACGCAGCTGCGTGCGTCGAAGGTGGAGTGGGGGGGTGTCGATCCGCATGCTCGTGCGGCGAGCGCGCAGCGTCGGACTCGTCGACGACGCTCGTTACGAGAGCCTGTTCCGCCAGCTGAGCGCACGCGGATGGAACCGCGCCGAGCCCGGCCACGTGCCGCTCGAGAAGCCCCGCGCGTTTCGCAAGATGGCGGAGCTGCTGTACGGAACCGACATCGACCGCCTCGCCGCGGCCGCGGGATGGTCCACCGCGGTGACCCGCGACGTACTGGCTCAGCACGCGGCCGCGGACGAGCTTCCGATCGAACGGGCCGGCCGGCCGAGCGTGGGCAACATCGCGTACCTGCGGCCACGCGCCGTATGAGCGCGTCCTGCCGAGGTACTACTTGAGGAGGTTCCGCGCCATGACGACGCGCTGGATCTGGTTGGTGCCCTCGTAGATCTGCGTGATCTTGGCGTCGCGCATGAAGCGCTCCATCGGGTAGTCGGAGACGTACCCGTAGCCGCCGAGCAGCTGCACGCCGTCGGTCGTGACCTCCATCGCCACGTCGGACGCGAAGCACTTCGCCGCCGCCGAGATGAACGTCAGGTCCGGCTCCATGCGCTCGGCCTTCGACGCGGCGACGTAGATGAGCTGGCGGGCCGCCTCGATCTTCATGGCCATGTCGGCGAGCATGAACTGCACCGCCTGGAACGTCGCGATCGGCTTCCCGAACTGCGAGCGCTCCTTGACGTAGCCGAGGGCGTAGTCGAGTGAGCCCTGGGCGATGCCCAGCGCCTGCGCGCCGATGGTCAGGCGCGTGTGGTCGAGCGTCCGCAGCGCCGTCTTGAAGCCGGTCCCCTCCTCGCCGATGATCCGGTCGGCGGGGATGCGGCAGTTGTCGAAGTAGAGCTCGCCCGTCGGGCTGCCCTTGATGCCCATCTTCTTCTCGAGCTTGCCGACGCTGAACCCCGGGTCGTCCTTCTCCACGACGAACGCGCTGATGCCGTTCGCCCCCTTGTCGGGGTCGGTCACGGCCATGACCGTGTAGTACGTCGACACGCTCGCGTTCGTGATCCAGCGCTTGGAGCCGTTGAGGACGTACGAGTCGCCGTCACGGACCGCGCGCGTCTTCATCGCGGCCGCGTCGGAGCCCGCCTCCGGCTCGCTGAGGGCGTACGAGATCATGCCCTCGCCGGAGGCGACCTTCGGCAGGTATGCCTGCTTCACGTCCTCGCCACCGGCCAGCAGCATCCCCTGGGTCCCGAGCTTGTTGACCGCGGGGATCAGCGACGACGCGGCGCAGCACCGCGCGACCTCCTCGATGAGGATCGCGCTGGAGATCGCGTCCGCGCCGGGGCCGCCGTACGCCTCCGGGATGTGGATGGCGAGGAGGTCGTTGCGCTTGAGCTCCTCGAACACGTCCCAGGGGAACTCGCCGGTCGCGTCGATCTCCGTGGCGCGCGGGGCGATCTTCGCCTCGGCCATGGCGCGGACCGACTTGCGCAGGAGGTCGTGCTCCTCGGCGAGCCGGTAGGTGTCGAAGTCAGGGTTCACGGGCGTCATCGTAGTGCCGCCCCGAGCGCCTCCTCTCCGCCGGACCGACGAGGGCGCCCCGCGCGCAGGCACGGCAGAGCCTGGCGTCGCCGAGGCCGTCGAGCGGGGCCGATCCACACAGGTCGCAGGTCATGGCACGGACGCTAGGAGGGGGGTGTGACATTTTTCGGGCGAGGGCGCGTAAACCGATCCGGGCCGACGGCGTCTCCGTGGCGTGACGATCACCGAGGAGGGGCGTGTGGGAGGCGGCACCGCGCTCCCCGACCTGTTCGCCGCGCACTACCGCAGGCTGCTCGCGCTCGCCGTGCTCGTCACGGACGACCGCGCGACGGCGGAGGACCTGGTGCAGGAGGCGTTCGCCCGCCTGCACGGCCGCGCGCTGGCCGACCCGGAACGCGCGCTCGCGTACCTCCGCTCGACCGTCCTCAACCTGTCGCGCTCGCGGCTGCGGCGGCTGCGTACGGCACGCAAGCACGAACGCCCCGACGACCGGCTGCTCCCCTCCGCCGAGGACGACGTGATCCTCCGCGACGACCAGCGGGCGGTGCTCGACGCGCTCCGTACGCTCTCGCCGCGCCAGCGCCAGGCGCTCGTCCTCCGCTACTGGGAGGACATGACCGAGGCCCAGGTCGCGGCCGCGATGGGGCTGTCCGCCGGCGCCGTGAAGTCCCACACCTCGCGCGGCATGGCCGCGCTCCGAACGGCTCTGGAGGCGAACCGATGAGCGACGTCGAGACGAGGCTGCGCGACGCCCTCGCCGCGCGGGCCACGACCGTCCAGGGCGACCCCGAGGCGTACGCCGCCGTCGTGCGCCGCCGCGAGCGCAGGGGCGTACGCCGCCTCGTCACCGTCGGCGTCGCCGCCGCGTCGGTGGCCGCGGTCGCGCTGACCGTGGCCGTCGTACGCCCGGTGCCGGAGCCCACGCCGCCCGCCTCGCCCGCACCTGTGGGGCCCGTGGCACCGGCGCCGGAGTCCTTTGTCGGCGTCGAGGACGGCATGGCGCGCCTGTTCGCGTCGGCGGACAACTCCTCGTCCACCGCGGGGACCCTCGCGGGGTACCGGGTCACCGCCGTCGCGGCGCTGGGCGACGGGCGCAGCTTCTTCTTCGCGGCGTTGAAGGGATGCGCGTCGATGTTCAACAGGATGGACGTCACCGAGAACACCCCGAGCGACCACCGCACCGTCGCCGGCCCCATCCCAGGTGGGGACGTGGCGGGCCGGGTCATGCACATGGCGGTCTCCCCCGACGGCGCCAGGCTGGCGTACGCGCTCCGCCTCCCCCTGGCAGACGGCCGCTGCGGCAACGCCGGCCAGATCCGCGTCCGCGACCTCCGTACCGGCGCGGAGCAGTCGTGGGACGACGGCCGCCCGGTGACCAGCGAGACGAGCCCGTTCGTCGTCTCCTCGCTCACCTGGTCCGCCGACGGCCGCCGCCTCTCGCTCGGCGAGCGGATCGCCGGCCTCGACACGACGCAGCCCGGCGCGAAGGTCGAGTACCTGGAGTACGAGAACCACGAGGTGCCCGGGTACGAGGTCTGCACCATCGACGATCGCCTGTTCCGCGGCGCGACAGGCCGTACGGTGCTCCTGCTGCGGTGCATCAAGGACCTGGACGTCTACGACGGGGCGTCGCAGGGCATCGCGTTCGACTTCGACCCCGTCACCGGCCGCATCGGCGAGCAGCTCTTCGCGCTGCCGCTGCGCTTCCGGATGGACCCGTGGTTCCTCTCGTTCGACAGCTCCGGTGACCACGCGTTCCTCGGGGTGTACGACACGGAGTCCGACCCCGCGGTCACGCGGGTCCACCGCTGGGACCGCGGCGCGGGCATCCGCGAGGTCGACCTCGGCGGCAAGGACGTCCAGCAGATCGCCTGGTGACGTTGCCCCGGTAACCTTCCGCGCATGACCCACCGGCTCACCGTGTTCGGCACCGGCTACCTCGGCGCCACCCACGCGGTCTGCATGGCCGAGCTCGGCTACGACGTGATCGGCGTCGACGTGGACGCGTCGAAGATCGCGTCGCTGTCGGCCGGCGAGGTGCCGTTCTTCGAGCCCGGCCTGGAGCCGCTGCTGCGCAAGAACCTCGAAGCGGGGCGGCTGCGCTTCACGGTGTCGTACGAGGAGGCGGCGGCGTTCGGCGACGTGCACTTCGTCTGCGTCGGCACGCCGCAGCGCGCCGGGGAGTACGCCGCCGACCTGTCGTACGTCGACGCGGTCGTCACCGGCCTCGCGCCGCACCTGACCGGCGAGTGCCTCGTCGTCGGCAAGTCCACGGTGCCGGTCGGCACGGCACAGCGCCTCGCCGACCGCCTCGCGAAGGAGGCCCCCGCCGGCGAGCGGGCCGAGCTGGCGTGGAACCCGGAGTTCCTCCGTGAGGGCTTCGCGATCGAGGACACGCTGCACCCCGACCGGCTGGTGTTCGGCGTCCGCGAGGGGGGCCGCGGGGAGGCGGTGCTGCGCGAGGTCTTCGCGCCGCTCATCGACGGTGGCACGCCGGTCGTCGTCGCGGACTTCCCCACGGCCGAGCTGGTCAAGGTGAGCGCGAACGCGTTCCTCGCCACCAAGATCTCGTTCATCAACGCCATGGCCGAGGTCTGCGAGGCCGCGCACGCCGACGTGAAGAAGCTGTCCGAGGCGCTGGCGTACGACGACCGCATCGGCGGGCGGTTCCTGCACGCCGGCCTGGGCTTCGGCGGCGGCTGCCTGCCGAAGGACATCAGGGCGTTCATGGCGCGGGCCGGCGAGCTCGGCGTGGACCAGGCGCTGTCGTTCCTCCGCGAGATCGACGCCATCAACGGCCGCCGCCGCGAGCGCATGGTCGAGATCGCGCGCGAGGTCGTCGGAGGGACGTTCACCGGCAAGCGGATCGCGGTGCTGGGGGCGGCGTTCAAGCCCAACTCCGACGACATCCGCGACTCCCCCGCGCTCGACGTCGCGATGGCGATCCACCGCGGCGGCGGCGACGTCACCGTCTACGACCCCGCCGCGATGGACAACGCGCGGGTGCGCTACCCCGACCTGTCGTACGCCGCCAGCGCCGTCGCGGCGGCCGCCGGCGCCGACGTCGTGCTGCACCTGACGGAGTGGCGGGAGTTCCGCGACATGGACCCCGCGGCGCTGTCCGGCGTCGTCCGCGAACGCCGCGTCGTCGACGGCCGCAACGCCCTCGACCCCGCGCTGTGGCGGGCCGCCGGGTGGACGTACCGCGCGCTGGGCCGCCCATGACGGTCAAGGCCGTGCTGTTCGACATGGACGGCGTGATCAGGCACTGGGACGAAGAGGGGGCGCGGGCCGGCGAGGAGGCCGCGGGGCTGCCCCCTGGCTCGGTCGAGCGGGTGGCGTACACGATCCCGGAGTTCTGGCAGACGCAGGTCGGCGAGGTCACCGCGCGGCAGTGGGCCGACGCGGTTGGCCGCGCACTGGTCGAGGAGCACGGGCCGGGCGCGGACCTCGCGGCAGACGTCTACTTCGGGTACGCCGGGCGCATCGACGCCGAGATGGTGTCGCTCGTCGCCGCCGTCCGCGAACGCACCACCGTCGCGCTGCTCTCCAACGCCACCGACCAGCTCCGCGAGCACCTCGCGCACCACGACCTCGTGGACGCGTTCGACGTGGTGTTCTGCTCGGCGGAGATCGGCGTCGCGAAGCCGGACGTCGCGATCTACCGGCACGCCGCGAAGGTCCTCGGCGTGACCGAGGCGGAGTGCTTCTTCACCGACGACCGCCCGGAGAACGTCGACGGCGCGCGCGCCGCGGGCATGCACGCGGAGGTCTTCACCGGGCGCGAGCCGCTGGTGGAGTGCCTGCGCGCGCTCGGCGTGGACGTGCCGTAGGTCCCGGCGTCGTTCACCCGTTCGGGGTCTGACCTGGGCAAGGGGCGCCGTCGATTCGTGTGACATGTTCCGCCGCAAGCGGTCCGCTGCGACCGCCCCGCCGCCCAACCCGGCTCTCATGACGCTGGTCGAGACGACGGGTGCCGCCGCGCGCGACGCGGGATCGTTCCGCGAGGCCGTCGAACGCGTGCTCCGCGACGTCGCCGACACCTCGGGCTGGGCCGCCGGCCACGCCTGGGTGCCCGTCGGCGACGGGTGGGAGTCGATGGGCGTCTGGTACCCCGAGGACGGCCTCGCGCTGGGCGGCCTGCGCCGCGCCTGCGTCGAGTCGCCCGCGGGCCCCGTACGCGGCCATCTCGCGCTGGCGCTGCACATGGAGACGACGCAGTGGGTCGCCGACCTCGGCGGCCTCAGCGGCACGCCGATGCACGACGCCGCGCTCGCCGCCGGCGTGGTGTCGGCGCTCGCCTGCCCGGTCTACTCGCACGGCGTACCGATCGCGATCCTGGAGTGGTACGTCGCCGACGACGCCCGCCCCTCCCCCGACGTCGCGCACGTCCTCGGCCACCTGTCGACCGTCCTCACCGACGTCGCGGAACGCCCGGTTCGGGCGATCCCCGAGCAGGGCAGGATGAGGAACGTACGGGAGACCCTGCGCTGGGTCACCGAGGACGGCGTCATGGCGAGACTGCTGACCTGCTGACGTCCTCCTGAGCCGGCGCTCACGGTGAGGGGGCCGGTGTGCGGACGGACGACGAGACCGCGCGGAAGGTGCTGGCGGAGAGCCGTACCTGGGCGGTCGTGGGCGCGTCCGACGACCCGTGGCGGTCGTCGTACGGCGTCGCCGAGCTGCTCATCGAACGCGGCTACGACGTCGTCCCCGTCAACCCCAACCACTCGCGCGTCCTCGGCCTGACCTGCTACCCGTCGCTCGCGGACGTGCCGCGGCCGGTCGACGTCGTGGACCTGTTCCGCCGCTCCGAGCTGGCCGGCGTGCACGTCGACGAGGCGATCGCGATCGGCGCGAAGGCGGTGTGGACGCAGCTCGCGGTGTTCCCCGACCCGGCGTCGCTGGAACGCGCCCGCGCGGCCGGCCTGACCGTCGTCCTCAACCGCTGCCCGGCCCAGGACCTGCCGCGGTTCTTCGGCGCCGCCTAGGGGCCGCGCCCCGCCTCAGGCGTACGTGAACGTCCAGACGACCTTGCCCTGCGGCGTGCCGCCGAGGTTGCAGACCGCGATCGTCACCGTCTCCTTGGGCGAGCGCTTCTTCTTGTACGACGCCTGGCGCGTGCCGCTCGTGAGGTTCAGCTCGGCGCCGTAGCCGAGCACGCGGCCCTTGGCGTCGTAGATCTCCACGACCCAGTCGCCCTTGAAGCCGCTCAGGGTGACCTTGAGCTGGCCGACGGCGGCGGGCAGCGTGAACTTCCGCAGGTCGCGGGACAGCCCGTCGATCCCCTCCGCGCAGTGCACGCCGCCCTCACCCTCGACGGGGTACGGCACCGGCAGCAGCACGTCGTACGTGCGGGTCACCGGCTTGCGCTTGGCGGCGTCCGCGGGGACGCCGGTCAGAGCGACGGCGCCGGCAACCGCGATGGCGACGAGGGTCCTGGTCATGGCTGCGTACTTCGCTCGCGTCGCGTCGGGTCCTGCTCTACAGGCCGAGCTCGCGCGCGATGAGGATGCGCTGCACCTCGCTGGTGCCCTCGCCGATCTCGAGGATCTTGCAGTCGCGGTAGAAGCGCGCGACGGGGTACTCGTTGATGAAGCCGTAGCCGCCGTGCACCTGGACTGCCTCGCGGGCGTTGGTGACGGCGATCTCGGAGGAGTACAGCTTGGCGATCGCCGCCTCCTTCTTGAACGGCTCGCCGCGCAGCATCCGGTCGGCGGCGGCGTAGTACGCGAGCCGCGCGGTGTGCGTGCGCATCTCCATGTCGGCGATCTTGAACGCGATCGCCTGGTACTTGGCGATCGGCTTGCCGAACGCCTCGCGCTCCTTCGAGTACTTGACCGACTCGTCCACGCAGCCCTGCGCGAGCCCGACGCCGAGGGCGCTGATCGCGATGCGCCCCTCGTCGAGGATCGAGAGGAAGTTGGCGTAGCCGCGGCCGCGCTCGCCGAGGAGGTTCTCCTCCGGGACGCGGCAGTCGGTGAACGTGATCTCGCGGGTGTCGGACGCGTGCCAGCCGATTTTCGAGTACTTCTTCGACACCGTGAAGCCGTCGCGCGGCACGGGCACGAGGATCGACGAGATCTCCTTGCGGCCGTCGAACTCCTCGCCCGTCACGGCCGTCGCCGTGACGAGGCGCGTGATGTCGGTGCCGGAGTTGGTGATGAAGCACTTGGTGCCGTTGACGACCCAGTGCCCCGAGTCGACCTTGGCGGTGGTCCGCGTCGCGCCGGCGTCGGAGCCGCCGCCGGGCTCGGTCAGGCCGAACGCGCCCAGCGCCTCGGCGCTGCACAGCATCGGCAGCCACTCCTGCTTCTGCTCCTCGGTGCCGAAGCGGTAGACCGGCATCGCGCCGAGGGAGACGCCGGCTTCGAGCGTGATCGCGGTCGACGAGTCGACGCGGGCCAGCTCCTCCAGCGCGAGGCAGAGCGTGAAGTAGTCGCCGCCCATGCCGCCGTACTCCTCGGGGAACGGCAGACCGAACAGCCCCAGCTCGCCCATCTGGCGGACGATGTCGTACGGGAACTCCCCCGACTCGTCCATCTCCTCGGCGCGGGGCGCGACGACGGTGCGCGCGAACTGCTCGACGGTCTTGCGGAACGTCTCCTGCTCGTCGCTGAGCCGGATGTCGACCACGGGCGTGCTCCTCGGGACGGTGCTGGGCGTTCCGGCAGTCTCCCATGCGAGGCGCCGGTAGTCTGAGCCGGTGTCGCTCGTCCGCACCGTGTACGACCGCTTCGGTGTCCTGATCCACGAGATCGCCAAGTTCGGCATCGTCGGGGCGTTCAACGCCGTCCTCGACATCGCGCTGTTCAACGTCCTGCACTTCCAGGTCGGCATCGGCCCGCTGACGTCGAAGACGCTGGCCGTCACCGTCGCGGCGACGTCGTCGTACTTCATGAACAGGCACTGGTCGTTCGCCCACCGTGCGCGCACAGGGATCAGGCGTGAGTACGTGCTCTTCATCATCCTCAGCGGCATCGGCCTCGGCATCGCGCTGACCTGCCTCGGCTTCACCCGCTACGTCCTCGGCCGCACCGACCCGCTGTCGCTGAACATCGCCGCGAACGTCGTCGGCCTCGTCCTCGGGACCCTCTGGCGCTTCTGGTCGTTCAAGCGCTGGGTGTTCCTGCCGGCGACCGACCCCGACCTGCCCTCCCCCGTCGAAGCCGCGATCACGACGACGACGTAATTCAGGCCGGGCGTACGAGGAGCCCGCTTTCCTGCGTATATCTCCCGGCGCGTGTGCGCGCGCCGTTCTGAGAACAAGGGGGAGTTACGCATGCGCAAGATCATGCTCGCGTCCGCGGCGGCGCTCACGGCGGTAGCCTTCGCGGCTCCGGCGTCGGCGATCGAGTCCGCCGACATGCTTCTGCTGGACAGCGGGAGCGGCTACTACGGTCCGAACCGTGTCGACGGGAACTGCCAGGCCGGTCCCGGTGCGACGCTCGACCTGAACTACGTCACCTACGTCGTCCGCGGCGTGGCGCAGGCGTCGTCGACGAGCGGCGCCGTCCCTGTCGCGACGACGATCTCCTGCTGGATCAAGGACACCGTCAGCGGTGCCGTGTGGGGCCCGGCCGTGACCGGGTTCGCGCCGACGGGCACCGCTGCGGCCGCCGGCACCATCCAGGCCCGGTCGACCGGCTACCTCAAGGTGTGCACTGAGGCCTTCGCATTGTTCAACGACAACCGCCCGGCCGCGCACTACAAGACGGCGGGCTGCTAGTACCAGCCTTAGTGCGGGCAGGGGACATTGTTCGCCTGCCCGCACGAAGGATTTCGGTTTCCCTTGTCGAAAGCCACGAACATGCGCGCTCGTACGGTCGTCGCGGCCGCCCTGGCCAGCGGCTTGCTCGCGCAAATGGCCGGGTCGGTGTCGGCCGCGCCCGATCGCCAGCTGGCGTTGATCGCGTACCGGACGACGACAGGTGCCGCCGCTCTCGACCTACAGGTCGACGCACCCCCGGGCAGCAAGCCGTCTGTGATCGCGATGGTCGTCGCGACGATCGACCGCAGCCGCATCGTCTCGCTCGACCTAGCGGGCGTGCTGCTCTCCGGCGAGGCCGACCGTGTCCACGTCAAGGCGAACGGCGGCGGCACCACGTTGTGCGACGAGGGTGTCTGCATGGCGGACACCAGCACGCAGTCCGCCGGCAGCGCCATCACGATCCGCAACGACGCCGGCGACGACCGGTACAACGTGATGTTCGTCGTCGCGCGGGGCGCCTCGGTCACCTACTCCGCGAAGGCCAAGGGCTGGGCGATCAAGCGCGTCACGTTCCCGTACCGGATCACGGCCGGCGCGGACACCGCGATCGCGGCTGCCTACGGGCTCGGCTCCGGCGCCGAGGTGTTCGGCGACGTAAGCGCGCCGGGCGGAACGACGGGCAGCATCGCCGTCAGCGAGCCGCCCTGCAGCGAGTCGTACAACGGCACGGTCTCCCGCGGCGCGGGCACGCTGACGCTCGACGGCGGCGTCACACGTCCGACGTTCACCTGCCCTGCCGACCGCGGCGCACTGGCGTCGTGGTCGCGACGCAAGACCACGTGGCGAGTCCACGGCACGATGGCCGGCGAGACGACGCAAGCGGGCGCCCGGCTGTTCGTTCTCGACCTGCCCAAGGCGCTGCCCACCCCCCGCAACTGGCCCTGGCGCTGACCGCTACGCCAGCGAGTCGAACGTCTGCCGCAGCCGCGCCATGTCGCGCCGCCGGTCCTCGTACGTCACGCCGACCGCGATCACGAGCAGCCCGGTCGCGCCGATCGTCGCCCACTTCGGCAGCGCAGCCGCCATCGGCGCGAGCTGCACCAGCGCGTCCACGGCCAGCACGAAGGCACCGATCGTCAACGGCGCCTGCAGCCGTTCGCGAACACCCGCCAGCAGCACCGCGGTCCCGGCCACAGCCAGCAGCACGGGACGCGTCACGCCGGGGTCGACGAGCACGAGGTACGTCGTCGGCGCGAACGCCGCCACCGGCCCCCGCCCGTACGCCTGCCACGACCCGGTCGACGGGTCGCGGCGGCGGCGCAGGTGGCCGAGCGCCAGCGTGAGGATCGCGACCGGGGCGGCGTACGCCTCGGGCATCGTGACGTCCTCGAGCCAGAGCCTGTCCCACGTCCACGCGGTGAGCAGCACGGTCGCCGCCCAGTTGAGCCGGCGGCGGTCCTCGCGCAGCGCGTCGGCGAGACAGGTGACGCCGCCGACCGCGAGCACCCACGACAGCCAGCCGAGGTCGGGAAGGACGAGGCCGAGCGAGACGACGTACGCCGTCCCCGCCACGACCTCGACCCGGTCGCAGTCCTCGCCGCGCAGCAAGGCGCCGATGCCCACGGCGGCCGCCGCGGCGAGCGCGACGACGAAGCCGCTGCGGTCCAGCGGCGCGCCGAGGACGTACGCCTCGACACCCGCGAAAGCGATCGCCAGCGCGACGGCGACGGGCGCCAGCACGCGGTCGCGCAACGCCGCCGCGCCGGCCGTCAGCGCGCCGATGCCGAGTGCGTACGCGAGCCACTCCAGGTCGCCCGCGGTGACGACGAGCGCGCCGGCGTAGGCGAGCGCGCCGACCGCGCTGACGTCCTCGAGCCGCAGCAGCACGCCCGCCGCGAACAGCGCGCACGCAACCGCCGCGACGACGAACGCCGCCTGCTCGGGCTCCAGCCCGTACGCCACCGGCGTCGCCGCCGCGCAGGCCGCCGTGAGCACCGCGGCGAGGCCGGCGAGGCGCCGCCGCTCGGGGCGGATCGCGTCGAGACCCACGGCGATCGCGCCGCCGCCGAGCGTCCACGCGAGCCAGCCGGTGCCGGTCATCGCGAGACCGAGGCCGACGGCGTACGCCGCGCCCGCGACGTACTCCACGGACGTCACGCGACCGCGCAGCACGTACGCCGCGGCGAGCAGCGCGAACGACGCCGTCGCCAGCAGGAAGCCGATCCGGTCGAGCGGCGTGGCACGGGAGGCGGCGAGCGCGACGACGTACCCGGCGGCGGCGGCCGACGCGATGCCGGCCGAGGGGTCGCGCAGGGAGTCGTAGACCGCCGCGTACGCGGCGTACGCCAGCGCCACGACGAGCAGCACGACGAGCGTCGCGTGCGTGTCGGCGAGTGACCACGCGGTCGCGACGGCGAGCACGATCGTCGCGGGCACCGCGACCACCCAGCGGCGGAAGACGTACGACGCGGCGAGGGCGGCGAGCGAGGCGGTGACGTACCAGGTCAGGGCGGCGCGGTACGACGACGCGAAGCCGAGCGGCACGAGGACGACCGCGAAGCTCGCCAGGACGACGGCGTACCAGCGCGCGTCGCGACGGCGGTCCAGCGCCTCCGCGGTGACGAACGCCGCCAGCGTCGCGACAGCGACGACGGCGAGCGTGACGACGCTGCCGCCCCACTCGGTGCCCTCCGCGCCGAGTGCCTGACGAGCGGGCACGTCGCCGGTCAGCCCCCACGGCTCGGCGACCCAGCTCAGCGGCACGAACAGCGCCTGCACCACCCACGGCGCGACGAACGCGACGGCGACGCCGACCGTTCCCGCGCCCACGGCGACCGGGCCGCGACGCCAGGCGCGCGGGGCGCTCGCGGCGGCGACGAGCGCGAGGAGGCCGATGGCCGAGATCGCGGCGGGCAGCTGCACGAACGTCAGCGACAGCCGCGCCGGCGCGACCGCCGCGACGACGACCGCGAGCGTCGTGATGCCGGTCGTGACCGTACGGTCGCCGGGCCAGAGCAGCGCGACCGCGCCGGCCGCGACGAGCACGACAGACGCGAGGCGGACGTCGGCCTCGGCCGACGTGCCGTACGCCGTGCCTAGCGCGAGCAGCACGCCGAACGCCCAGTTGCCCAGCGCGCAGACCCTTGCGGGGAACGCCGTCCCGCCGAGCCGGTACGCGGCCACGAGCAGCACCGCGGCCTGCACGACGAGGTACGCGCCGCGTTCGGCGTCGGTGAGACCCGGCAGCCGGAACGCCGTCACGACCAGCGGTAGCTGGATGCCGGCGAGGGCGGCGTAGCGGACGCTGCGTACCGGCACGAGCCGCGCGAACCCGGCCGCGCCGGCGGCGAGGACGCCGCTCGCGATCGACCAGTACGTCGCCGCGTCGGTGCCGGCGAGCCCGCCCAGGTTGGCGCGGCGGGCGGCGTACGCGTCGACGACGCCGAACAGCACCGTCAGCAGGCCGATGGCCTCCGCCGACGCGTCGAGGCCGCGGCGGCGCACCCAGTGCGCACTCCAGCCGGTGATGCCCGTGACCGCCAGCATGATGGCGCCGCGCGCGCCGATGGGCAGCCGCCCCCACGTGAACGCCGTGAACGCGATCGCCGCGACGACGAGCAGCAGCGCGCCGGTGGCGAGGAGGACGTTCTGGACGCGCTGCGGCGTCCACTCCTTGCGCGGCCTCGGCGCGGGACGCGTGCGGTCCGGCGTCCAGTGGTACGCGGGCGAGGGCTCGCGGCGCTCGGCCGGCGGGGTCGCGCGCGGCGCGGGAGGACGCGGCGCGGCGTCGTACGGCGAGGTCGCCGCGGCCGCCGTCATCGCGGGCTCGCGCGCGGGCTCGTCCTGCGTGCGCAGCCTGGCCAGCAGCGCCACGCGCTCGCGTTCGAGGCGGTCGATGTCGTTGGAGACCTGCCAGAGGCGCAGGGCGTCAGAGCCGCGCAGCAGCAGTCCGCACCCCGTACAGCGCATCGTGCCGCGCAGCGGCTCCCCGCAGTCAGGGCAGCGGGTCGGGTCGACGTTCATGGTGGTTGCCCCCTCGGACGTCATCGACCTCACCACGGCTGTGGTCGTTACGTCCGACTTTGCCGCGAACGGCCCCCCGCGCGCATCCGCTCAGGTACTCAACTCCAGCCGCAGCGGCAGTGCCGTCGCGCCCCACGACGCGAGCTCGCCGGGCTTCGTCTCGTACTTCGCCACCATCGCCGCGCGGACCGCCGCGTCCTCGGCGGGGTCGGTCACGAGCGCCGCTGTCGCAGGGCGCGTGTCGCCGCCCACGCGGACCGTGACGGACGGGTTGGCGCGGGCGTTGCGGATCGTGTCCGAACGCTCCCCCGACCCCGCCATCAGGTACAGCGCGCCGCCGTGCGCCACGCACCAGATCTCGACCTCGTGCGGGTTGCCCGTACGCCGACCGGTCGTCGTGACGTAGTACAGCTCCGACTCGGCCCAGCCAGGCGGCAGCGCCATCAGACCGGCGTGACGCCGTGCCTGCGGCGCGAGAACGACCGGTCCTTCGCGCGGTACGCCGCGTAGCGCTTGATGAGCTCGGCGCGCAGGTCCTCGGGCTCGACGATGCCGTCCACGACGAGCTCGGAGGCGAGGCGTACGACGTCGATGTCGGTCTCGTACTCCTCGCGCTTGGCGCGCACGTACTCGTCGCGCTCGGCCTCGTCCTCGATGGCGGCGATCTTGTTGGCGTAGACGGCGTTGACGGCCGCCTCCGGACCCATGACGGCGATCATCGCGGTGGGCAGCGCGAGGCAGGCGTCGGGCTCGAAGCCCGGCCCCGCCATGGCGTAGAGGCCCGCGCCGTACGCCTTGCGCACGATCACCGAGACCTTCGGCACGGTGGCCTCGGAGACGGCGGTGATCATCTTGGCGCCGTGCCGGATGATGCCCTGCCGCTCGACCGCCGAGCCGATCATGAAACCGGGGACGTCGGAGAGGAACAGCAGCGGCACGTTGAACGCGTCACAGAGCTGGATGAACTTCGTCGCCTTGTCCGCGCTGTCGACGAAGAGCACGCCGCCCTTCTGCATCGGGTTGTTGGCGACGACGCCGATCACCTCGCCGTCGAGCCGGCCGAAGCCGACGACGAGCTCGCGCGCCCAGAGCGCGTGGATCTCGTACCAGGAGTCCTCGTCGACGATGCCCTGGACGTAGCGCCGCATGTCGAACGCCTTGCGCTCCTCGGCCGGCACCAGCGCGCGCAGGTCGATGGCCTTCGGCTCGCGCGGCTCCGCCGAGGGCGGCGTGCCGAGGTAGTTCGACGGCAGGTACGACAAATGGCGCTTGACGACCTCGATGGCCTCGGGCTCGGTCTTCGCGAGGTGCGTGCCGCAGCCGGAGACGGAGCAGTGCATCTTCGCGCCGCCCATCTCCTCGAGCGTCGTCTTCTCGCCGACGACCATCTCGGCCATGCGCGGGCTGCCGAGGTACATCGAGGCGTTGCCCTCGACCATGACGACGATGTCGCAGAACGCCGGGATGTACGCCCCGCCGGCCGCGCTCGGCCCGAACAGCGCGCAGACCTGGGGGATCGACCCGCTGGCGCGCACCTGCGTGTGGAAGATCTTGCCCGCGCCGCGTCGGCCGGGGAACAGGTCGACCTGGTCGGTGATGCGCGCGCCGGCGGAGTCGACGAGGTAGACCATCGGCACGCCGGTCCGGTACGCCGTCTCGATGATCCGGATGATCTTCTCGACGGTCCGCGCGCCCCACGAGCCGGCCTTGACCGTGGAGTCGTTCGCCATGACGGCCACGGGGCGGCCCGCGACGAGGCCGGTGCCGGTGACGACGCCGTCGGCGGGCAGGTCGCCGGCCATGACGTTGGCGAACTGCCCGTCCTCGACGAACGACCCCTCGTCCAGCAGCAGGTCGAGCCGCTCGCGCGCGAAGAGCTTGCCCTTCGCGGCGTTCGCCTCGTGGTACTTCGGGTGCCCACCGGCGGCGACGGTCTCGCGCAGCTCGGACAGCGGGGGATGGCCGTGGACGTTCGTCTCAGTCACACGGCCGAGCGTACCGGCGAGCGCTCAGGTCGCGGGCTTCGCGTAGTCCGCGCCCATGCCGCTGGCGAAGTCGACCACGATGCAGTCCTCGTCGCCGATCGTCCACGCGTCGTGTCCCGGCGGGCAGACGAACACGTCGCCGGGGCCGACCTCGGCCTCGGTGCCGTCGTCCATCCGGATGCCCATGCGTCCCGACAGGACGTAGCCCTGGTGGTCGACCTGGCACGAGTCGGTGCCCGCGATCGGCTTGACGTCGTTCGACCAGCGCCAGCCCGGCTGGAACGTCGCCTTCCCGAACTGGAGCCCAGGGAGATGCACGACGTCGAGCCAGCCGTGCCCCGCGAACTTCCTCGTCTCGTCCGGCGAGTCGATGCTCTTGGCAATCAGGTCGGCCATGGTCCACCCCATTTCGCGCCGGTCCCGGCGCACGTCACGACCGTGGCACCGCGCGACGATCTTGCCTAGCCGTGATCTTGTGACCGTACGGGCACGGAGAGCGGTCAGCGTGCGGGGCGCGGGCCGTAGTAGCGGCGCAGCCAGAGCGCGAGGCCGTCGAGGCCGGGGAAGAGCACGCGTTCGGTGACGTTCGCCTGGTCGAGGCGGTCGCGGGCCTCCCACTTCAGCTCGGCCGGCACGACGACGCGCCGCGCGACGCCTGGGTGCTCGCCGAGCCACTCGTCGAGGCCGTCCCACGACCCCGCGAGCACCGAGAACACCGCGGCCTGGTTGACGATCCGGTCATCCAGCGACGGCGGCTCGAAGAACACCGCGAACGGCCCCGTCTCCCCCGCCAGCCCGTCGAACGACGCCATGTCCGGCACCGCGTCCGCGAGCAGCTCGGTCGTGAACACGTCGGCGCCCTCGTTGCGCAAAACCTCCCCGAGCTTGGCCGGCAGGTGCTGGTGTACGGAGCTGTAGTCGACGCACCACACGACGCCGTCGGTGTCGTACGCGCTCTGTACGGCGGTGGCGAAGTGGAGCGCGACGTACGGCGAGAACGTCCAGTCCAGCAGCCGCGTCGGCAGCCCGTGGTGCTGGCCGAGCGAGAGCCAGTCCCACACCGAGTCCGTCGGCGAGAGCCACGAGCGCGCGTACTTGCGGAAGTTGCGGACGAGGTGGTGCTCGATGTCGCCAGGCGCCGCGGCGAGCCGCGAGAGGCTCGTACGCAGCGGACGGCCGGCCGACGTGAGGCCGCGGTAGACGAGCTGCGTACGCAGCCCGTGCACCTGCGGCCAGTCGGTCGCCGCGAGCACCTCGAGCAGCTCGGTCCAGGTCTCGGGACGTACCTCGGGAACGACCTCCACGCCGTCCTCAGTACCCGGCAACCGCGCGGCCCGCACCTGCCGCCCCTGGCGAAGTTACCGGTGAGTACGGACCCGGCGGCACGCTCAGGCGGTGACTTTGGCGGTCCGTACCCACCGGTAACATCCGCGCCCGCGCGTGCCGGGCCGGCTCGCTACGACGCGGCGCTCCGACGCGCGCGGCGCGACACCACGGCGAGACCCAGCGCGAGCGCCGCGAGCACGGACACCGTGGCGTTCGCGCCGGTGGCCGGCATGCCAGGTCCGGCGGCCGGCGGCTTCGGCTTGGTCGGCTCGCCCTTGGGGCCCGGGCCGTTCGAGTTGTCGGCCGTCTTCTGGAAGTCGAACGACCAGACGCCGCGGCCGTAGACCGCCGCCGTGAGGTAGCGCCCGGTCGGGTCGAGGTGCAGGTCGTTGACCCGGACGGCAGGGAGCCCGCCGCCGAGCCGCGACCACGTCCTGCCTGTACGCGGCGCGGTGAAGACGCCGTTGTCGGTCGCGACGACGAGCTGCCCGTCGCGCACGACGACGTCGCGCGCCTGCGACCGCGGCAGGTTGCCGGTGATGTCGGTGAACGACTCGCCGGCGTCCTTGCTGACCATGACCCGCTGGGTGCCGCCGATCTTCGGGTCGTAGCCGATCTGCGAGTTGTTGTTGAGGACGACGTAGATGGTCTTCACGTCGGCGGGGTCGATGGCGAGGTTCCAGATCGAGTTGTGCGGCAGGCCCTTGCCGGTCGCGGTGTGCCAGCACTCGGTGGACGCCTTCGCCGGCTCGCAGCCGGACTCGCCGACGTTGGTCGCGACGGTCGCGTTGACCTGCGACGGGTCGCCGAGGGTGTTGCGGCAGAGCGAGCAGATGGCGACGTAGACCGCGGTGTCGCGCATCGCGATGGCCTGCGACTGGTACGCCGCCTTGGTGCCTGGCACCGACTCGCCCTCGCCGGTGCCCGCGTCGTACGACTGCGTCCAGTCGGTCTGCACGATGGTGTACGCCACCGGGTCGAGGATCGTCTGCGTGTCCGCGCCCTTGGTCGTCTCGTGCACGTCGCGGCCGGCGACGGCGAGGTGGTCGTCGTCGGTCGGGTCGATCGCCACCGGCGAGAGGAACGTCGCCCCGGTCAGCTCCGCGGGGATGGCGCGGATCGTCTTCCCGTGGTCGGTGGTGACGTAGATGATCGCGCCCTGCGCGGAGTAGTACCACGTGTCCGGATCGCTGGTGGCCAGCGCGTTCACGCCGTCGCCGCTGCTCACGAGGATGCCGGTCTTGCCGCGCTCGAAGAACCCGCCGCCGTTGTCCTGCAGCGCCGTGAGGTACTCGCCGTCCGGCTTGCGCGCGACCTTGTACGGCTGCACCGAGGCGAGGGTGTTCATCTCGGTCCAGTTGTCGTTGTCGAAGCCGTTGCGCCCGCCCTCGATCGCGTGGCTGTCCTGCCAGTAGTAGCCGCCGTCGTTCGCCGTGTACATCCGCGCGCCGTCCGCGGTGGTCACGAGCGCGCCCCAGTGCTGGTCGGGGTGGGTCGAGACGCCGCCGTAGTACGGCACCTGGTCGGGGCACGACTGCCCCTTGAAGACGTTCTCGAGGTACGTCGTCGTGCCGCAGACGTCCCAGTACCGCTGGATGACCTCGAACGCCCCCGGCTGCGGCCCTGCCTCGGTGCCCGACACCGACTGGAAGACCTCTTCGAGGCCGAAGTAGACCTGGTCGGGGTCGCGCGGGTCGGCCTCGACCCAGAGGTTGTACGACGCCTGCACGCCGACGCCGTAGCCGAGCGCCGGGTAGATGCCGAGGCCCTCGTTGACGGCGGCGGCGAGGATGTCGGGGTTGGCCTTCATGGTCCACGTCGCGCCGTTGTCGTCGGAGCGGTAGAGGCCGTTGAGCTGCGTGTTGGTGACGTTGAGGGTCTCGCCGGTGGTGCCGCCAACGAGGTCGCCGGTCTCGCCGGCGACGGCGCCGCCGTACGCCAGCTTGGCGTCGGACACGATCGCCCAGAGGACCGACGTGTCGCCGCCGGAGTTCTTGACGTGCGACAGCATGATGCGGCCGATGGGGTCGCTCGACGCCTTCGGGTTGGTCAGGCCGCTGGTGCTGGCCAGGAACTCGTACGGACCCATCGCACCGGTCGTCGAACGGTAGAGCCCGTTGCCCGGCGACAGGGGCTGGCCGTCAGGACCGGGCTTCTTGCCCTGCGCGAGGCCGACCGCGACGGTGACCTCCTGCGGGTCGAGCGGGTTGACGGAGACGGCGCTGATCCAGTTGGCGTACGCGCCCTTCGCCTCGCCGCTGTGGTCGGCGTTGCTGGGCAGCGCGACGCGCACGAACGTCGCGCCGTCGTCGGTCGAGACGTAGACGCCGTTGCTCGTGCCCGCGACGACGTCGCCGCCGGTGACCGCGATGTCGTGGGTGGCGTACCCGCGTATGTTCTTGGCCGGGCGCTGGAACGTCTTGCCGCGGTCGTGGCTGACCCAGAGACCCGAGCCCGGCGCGTCGCCGGACGTCGTGAGGTAGCCGATGCCGGTGCCGACGTAGAGCTTGTCGGGGTCCGCCGGGTCGACGGCGATGGCGCCGACGGCGGCGCGGGAGAGCTTGCCGTCGGACAGCGCGGTCCACGTCTTGCCGGCGTCCTGCGAGTGCCAGAGGCCGCCCATGTTGCCGGCGTAGACGGAGCTGCCTGTCGGGTCGGCGGGGTCCACGACGATCGTCGAGCCCATGCCCGCGCTGCGCGCGAAGCGGACGGCGCCGGTGGGGTAGTCGGCGGGGTCGTCCTGGCCGAGGGGGCCGACGTTCTCCCACGTGCGCGTGGGGTACGCCGCGGGCAGCGCGCGCGCCTGCGTCTCGTACAGGTGCTGGTTGCCTGCCGCGTCGAGGTCGGCGATGGCGGCGGACTCGACCTGCACTTGCGGCTCGTACTCACCGTGGATGCCCTGGCCGGCGGGGAGGACGACCTCGCCGGGGCCTGGCACGCGGTACTGGCGCGCCCCCGCGACCTGCGGCGCGGGCGCCGCGAGGAGGACGAGCGCGGCGGCGGACGCGAGGCCGGCGGCGGCGCGGGAGAGAGCGGCGGAACGGGTCATGCGAAGGCCCCCTGGCACGAAAGCGACGTTCCGCGAGTCTAGGGCGGTATCAGCCCTTCGAGACGCCGAACGCCGTCACGCGCTACGCCGCGTGCGCGGCCCCGCGCGGAGCACCTGCGACGGCAGCGTGCGCCCGACGAGCCCCTCGGCCAGCCGCGCGGCGTCGAGCATCGCGTCGAGGTCGACACCGGTCGCCACGCCCATGTCCTCGACCATGTGCACGAGGTCCTCGGTGCAGACGTTGCCGGTCGCGCCTGGCGCGTAGGGGCAGCCGCCGAGCCCGCCCACCGACGCGTCGAAGTCGGTGACGCCGAGCTGGAGGGCGGCGAGGACGTTGGCGAGGCCGGTGCCGCGGGTGTTGTGGAAGTGGAGGTTCAGCGCGGCGTCGGGGTGCGCCATCCGCGTCTCGCCGACGAGCGCGGTGACGCGGCCCGGTGTCGCCATGCCGGTCGTGTCGCCGTACGAGATGCCGTCGGCGCCGTCGTTCAGCGCGCGGCCCGCGGCCCAGAGGACGCGCTCGACGGGGACGTCGCCCTCGTACGGACAGCCGAACGCCGTGCTGACGATGACCTGGCACGTGGCCTGCGCGTCGTGCGCGGCCTGGATCACCGCGGCGATGTCGTCGAGAGACTCCTCGGTGGAGCGGTTGACGTTCTTGCGGTTGTGCGTGTCGGACGCCGAGACGACGACCTCGATCTCGCGGAAGCCCTGGGCGAGAGCGCGTTCGGCGCCGCGGAGGTTGGGCACCAGCGCGGAGTAGCGGACGTCGGCGGCGCGGTCGATGCGCTGCCACACGTCGTCGGCGTCTGCCATCTGCGGGATGGCCTTGGGGTGCACGAACGACACCGCCTCGATCCGGCCGACGCCGGTGCGGGACAGCGCGTCGATGAGCGCGACCTTGGCCTCGGTCGGGACGGGGGCCTCGTTCTGCAGGCCGTCACGCGGTCCGACCTCGCGCAGGCTGATCGCCTTGGGTAGGTCGCTCACTCGGTCACTCTCCCGGCCAGTCGGGCGTCCGCTTCTCGTTGAACGCCGCCACGCCCTCGCGGCGGTCGCCGGAGAACGCCACCGTGCGCCACGCGGCGTCCTCGATGTCGAGGCCCGCGCGCAGGTCCACGCCCGCACCGAGCCGCAACGCCTGCTTCGCCGCGCGGATTCCGACCGGCGAGTTCTTCGCGATCGTCTCGGCGAGGCCCAGCGCCTCGTCGCGGGCGGTGCCGGCGGCGACGAGGCGGTTGACGATGCCGAGCTCGTACGCCTCGGCGGCCGCGACCTTCCGCCCCGTGAAGATGAGGTCGGCCGCGCGCGACCAGCCGACGCGGCGGACGAGCGTCTGGGTACCGCCACCGCCCGGCACGACGCCGACGGTGACCTCGGGGAGGCCGAAGACGGCGTTGTCCTCGGCCACGATGAGGTCGCAGGCGAGCGCGAACTCGCAGCCGCCGCCCAGCGCGAAGCCGAACACCGCCGCCACCGTCGGCTGCGGGAGGTCCATGACGCCGCCGAACGCCGCCCTGAAGTGCGGGCGCTGCCGCATCAGGTCGGCGTCGCTGAAGCCGTTGCGCTCCTTGAGGTCCGCGCCGACGCAGAACGCCTTCTCTCCGCTCGCCGACAGGACGACGGCGCGTACCCCCCGGTCGGCGCCGACCTCGGCGCACGCGGCGGCGAGGGCGCGCGCCATCTCGGTGGACAGCGCGTTGTGGGCCTGCGGCCGGTCGAGGACGATCTCGGCGACGTGGCCGTGGCGGCGTACGGAGATGGTGTCTGACACGGCGGGCAGGGTACCCCGAGCGCATGACGGAGAACGCAGGCATCGACCCGCGCGTGGCCGCGGCGGAGCAGGCCGCCACGCAGGACGCGACGGGCGCACCCGACCAGACGCAGATCGCCGAGGACCCGACGGGCGAGGCCGCGGCGTACGGCGGCGTCGCCGACGACGCGGTCGGCGAGCCGGATCAGTTGAACTCGGGAAGGACCTCGGAGAGGCACCAGCCGCCGTCGTACGGGTAGACGCACACGTCGTTGATCTCGTACCCGTCGGGCAGCGGGAGGGGCGTGACGCACCAGCCGCCGTCGTACGGGTAGACGCAGCACTGACGGACGGTGCACTCCTCCGCGCTCGCGGCCGAGGGCGTGAGGAGCGCGGCGGCCGCGAGGGAGCAGGCCAGCAGGATGCGGGTCATGAGGGGGATCTCCGGCTTAGTAGAGGCAGGTCGGGTAGTCGGTCCAGTAGTAGCAGCGGGCGATGCCGCACTTCTCGCCGGTCTCACCGCACGCGATCTCGCCGGCGGTGGCGCGGCAGGTCTGGACGGGGTTCTTCAGGTCGCAGAGGGCGGCCTGCGCGGAGGGGGTGGCGACCAGGGCCAGAACGGCGGTGGCGCCCGCGAGCAGGAATCGGGTCATAACGGGGCAGTGTAGGGCAGCCCCTCCGCCGCCTACTCGGGCGCGGGGTCCGGTCCCGGGGACGTACGGCGGCGGGCGTCGTCGGCGTCGATGAGAGAGTAGATCTGCCGCTGCACGTCCTCGACGTGCGGGATGTCGCTCAACGTCACCTGGCCGCGTTCGCCGGCGCTCTCCACGACGAGCGTGCCGGCGCCGAGGATGCGTTCGAGGACGGTGTGCTCGAACGTCACGTCGTTGATCCGGAAGATCGGGATGTCGCGGCCCTTGCGCGCGATGAGCCCCTCGCGCATGAGCACCCGCCGGGTCGTGAGGACGAAGTGCGTGGTCATCCACTTCACGTACGGCGCCACGACCAGCCACACGAACGCGATCACCGCCAGCAGCGCCACCACGGCGCGCAGCGTGCCCTGGTTGTCGCCCTCGGGGATCTTGCCCGCGCCGAACGTCGCCGCGAACACGATCACCGGCGCCAGCAGCGTCGGGATGACGAGTGCCTTCCAGTGCGGGTGCAGGTCGAAGACGATGTCCTCGTCGGGGTTCAGCAGCCGCTTCGGGTAGCCCACGTCGTCCCTGCCTCTCGTCGCGTATGCCGAATCGTGGCACGTCGGAGCGCAACTTCTCCCCCACCTCGCGCGTCAGTGGCGGTAGGAACTCGACAGCCGCACCGAGGAGCAACCCATGAGCCGCCGCCTGATCGCCGCCGTCGTAGCCGTGCTCGCCCTCACGGCATGCGGCGAGGACGGCACCACACCGGGCGCGACCGCGACGACCCCGCCGGCCACGCAGACCCCGTCGGCGACGCCCTCGGCGACGGCGTCGGCGTCGGTCAGCCCGAGCCCGACGGCGACGTCCACCGAGAAGATGCGGGTACCCGTCTACTACCTCGGCGGTACGCAGGACCGGCCGGTGCTGTTCCGTGAGTTCCGCTCCGTGCCCAAGTCCACCGGCGTCGTCAACGCCGCCCTCGACGCGATGCTGCACCTCGCGCCGTCCGACTCCGACTACTACTCGCTCTGGCCGTCCGGCACCAAGATCGCCGGCATCGCGACGTCCGGCGCGGTGGCCACCGTCGACCTCTCCGCCAACGCGCGGTCGGTGAAGACGACGCGCGCGATGGAGCTGGCGTCGTTGCAGCAGCTGGTCCACACCGTCACCGCGGCCGCGCCGTCGATCACGACCGTCCGCCTGCGCTTCGACGGCAAGACCGAGCCGACGCTGTGGGGGCGCGTGGACACGAGCACGACGTTGAAGCGCGCCGCGCAGATCGACACCATCGCGCCGATCTGGGTCGTCGAGCCCGCGCTCAACGCCAAGGTGACGCGCAAGTTCACGGTCACCGGCACGGCGGCGGTGTTCGAGGCGACGGTGTCGTGGGCGGTCACGCGGCCCGGCAGCAGCACGCAGCTCGCGCACGGCTTCGTCACCGCGACGAACGGCGCGCCCGCGCGCGGCAACTTCACCGTCAACGTCACGCTCCCCGCGGGCACGACCGGCGACGTCGTGTTCACGGCGTGGGAGTCGTCGGCGGAGGACGGCCGCGTGACGTTCCCGGACAGCAAGACGTACCGCGTGGGCTGAGTGGGAGCGGCGCGTGAGCGCCGCCGCCGCCACCCCGAAAATCGTGATCTTGGCTGCGTTTGTGTCGCTGGAGCAGCACGAACGCAGCCAAGATCACGTAAGGCGGCGGCCAAGACCGGGCGCTCAGGCAGGGCGTACGTGCACGACGTCGCCCGCCGACACGGCGGTCGTCGTGCCGTCGGCGGCGCGGACGACGAGGCAGCCGCTCGCGTCCACGTCCACCGCCTCGCCGACCAGCGTCCGCTCGCCAGGCAGCGCCACGGACACGTCGCGGCCGATGGTGTCGCAGCGCTCCCGGTAGCGGTGCGCGGCGGCCTCCGGGTCGCCGTCCCACGTCGCGTACGCCGGCCCCATCGCCCGCAGCATCGCGAGCAGCAACGGCGTCCGGTCCACCGGCGCGCCTGTCTCCAGCGACAGCGACGTCGCGTCGGGGCGGGGCAGCTCGTCGCGGGTGTTGGCGACGTTGAGGCCCATGCCGACGATCACGGCGTCCCCCGTGGCCTCGGCGAGGACGCCGCCGGTCTTGCGGCCGCCCACGAGGAGGTCGTTCGGCCACTTGAGTACGACGTCGAGGTCGCAGCGCGCGGACACGGCCTCGGCCGCCGCGGCGGCGAGCAGCAGCGGCACCCAGGCGCGTACGGCGACCGGTACCGAGGGCCGCAGCAGCATCGAGAACGTCAGCCCCGCGCGCGGCGGCGACGCCCAGTTGCGGTCGAGCCTGCCGCGGCCGAGGAACTGGTGCTCCGCGACGACGACGAGCCCCTCGCGCTCGCCCGCGCGGGCGAGGGTGGCGACGTAGTCGTTGGTGGAGCCGATCGAGTCGAGAACGCGCACCTCGCGCCACGGCGACGGCAGTGAACGATTGAGCGCACGGGCCTGGAGCGGCGGCCGGTCCAGGTCCTCGTACATCGCGCCCCTACGATACGGAGCCATGAGCGAAGGCGCGCACGGCGTACCCCCCGTCGATCTCCACACCACCGCGGGCAAGCTCGCGCGGCTGCACCACAAGCGCGACGAGGCGATCCACGCGGGCTCGGAGAAGGCCGTCGAGAGCCAGCACGCCAAGGGCAAGATGACCGCGCGCGAGCGGATCGAGGCGTTCCTCGACCCTGGGTCGTTCGTCGAGACCGACGCGCTGGCTCGGCACCGCGCGCACGACTTCGGCGTCGCGAAGAACCGGCCGTACGGCGACGGCGTCGTCACCGGCTACGGCACCGTCGACGGCCGCAAGGTCTGCGTGTTCTCGCAGGACTTCACGGTGTTCGGCGGGAGCCTCGGCGAGGTGTTCGGCGAGAAGATCGTCAAGGTCATGGACCTCGCGCTGAAGACCGGCTGCCCCGTCGTCGGCATCAACGACTCGGGCGGCGCGCGCATCCAGGAGGGCGTCGTATCGCTCGGCCTCTACGGCGAGATCTTCTACCGCAACGTCATGGCGTCCGGGGTGGTCCCGCAGCTCTCGCTGATCATGGGCCCGTGCGCGGGCGGCGCGGTCTACTCGCCGGCCATCACCGACTTCACGCTCATGGTCGACAAGACCTCGCACATGTTCATCACCGGCCCCGACGTCATCAAGACCGTCACCGGCGAGGACGTGGAGTTCGAGGACCTCGGCGGCGCGCACACGCACAACACGAAGTCGGGCGTCGCGCACTTCGTCGCCGCCGACGAGAACGACTGCCTCGACATCGCCCGCGCGCTGCTGTCGTACCTGCCCGACAACAACCTCGAGGACCCGCCGGCGTACGCCGAGGAGACCGACCTCGACGCACTCGACCTCGAGCTCGACACGCTGATCCCCGACTCGTCGAACCAGCCGTACGACATGCACTCCGTCATCGAGCACGTGCTCGACGAGGGCGAGTTCCTCGAGGTGCACGCGCTGTTCGCGCAGAACATGATCTGCGGCTTCGGGCGCATCGACGGCCGGTCCGTCGGCGTCGTCGCCAACCAGCCGATGCACTTCGCCGGCTGCCTCGACATCGACGCGTCGGAGAAGGCCGCGCGCTTCGTCCGGACGTGCGACGCGTTCAACGTCCCTGTCGTGACCTTCGTCGACGTACCAGGCTTCCTGCCCGGCACCGGGCAGGAGTGGGAGGGCATCATCCGGCGCGGCGCCAAGCTCATCTACGCCTACGCCGAGGCCACCGTGCCGAAGGTGACGGTCATCACGCGCAAGGCGTACGGCGGGGCGTACGACGTCATGGGCAGCAAGCACCTGCGGGCCGACGTCAACCTCGCCTGGCCGACCGCGGAGATCGCCGTCATGGGCGCGCAGGGTGCGGTGAACATCGTGTTCCGCAAGGAGCTCGCGGCGGCCGGCCCGGACGCCGCGGAGTCCAAGCGCGCGGAGCTCGTCGAGGACTACAACCTGCACTTCGCGACGCCGTACATCGCCGCCGAGCGCGGCTACGTCGACGCCGTCATCGCGCCGTCGGAGACGCGCGGCCAGGTCATCCGGGCGCTACGGCAGCTGCGTACGAAGCGCGAGTCCCTGCCCCCCAAGAAGCACGGCAACATCCCGCTATGAGGCACCCCACCACGCCGCTGCGCGGCGCGGCGGGGACCCCGCCCGTCGAGCCGGCTCTGCGTGTGATCCGGGGAGACGCCACGACCGAGGAGGTCGCGGCGCTCGTCGCGGTGCTCGCGGCGCGCGGCGGAGACACGGAGACCGAGCCTCCGCGTACGTCCGAGTGGGCGCGCCCGCAGCCCCGCCGCGCGCTGCCCTCACCGGGGCCCGGGGCGTGGCGCGCGGCCGCCCGCGACGCCCGTACCCGCGCCGCCTGGTAGCCACGCGCGAGCTCCACCCACTGCGGTCGGCGGCACCGAGTGGGAGGAGTCCCGACATGTCCGACTTCCCCACCATCCACCACGTCGCGCTGACCGTCGGCGACCTCGGCCGCCGCGCCCCTGGTACGAGCGCCTCTTCGGCGCCCCCGCGGTGCTTGACGAGGACACCGGGCCGTTCCGGCACGTCGTGTGGTCGATCGGCTCGACGCTGATCGGCCTGCACCAGTTCCCCGACCCCAAGCCGGAGACGTTCGACGAACGGCGCCAGGACCTCGACCACCTGTCGTTCGCCCGCGCGAACCGGGGCGAGCTGGAGAAGTGGGCGAGCCGGCTGGACGAGCTCGGCGTCACCCACGGCGGCATCGTCGACGAGGGCTACGGGTCGGGCGTGTCGTTCCGCGACCCCGACGGCATCGCGCTGGAGTTCTTCGCGCCGCCGTCGTGGAGACCCTCCTAGGAGACGGTGATCTTGCCTTCCATGCCGCCGGTCCGGTGGCCCTGGACGGAGCAGTAGAACGTGTACGAGCCCTTCTGCAACGTCACCGCGTGCGTCAGCTTGTCGGCCGGCGAGCCCGCCTCGGTGCCCCACAGCAGCGGGTACGGCGCGCCGGGGCCGACGAGGTTGAGGTTGTGGTTGCTGCCCGCGGGGGCGCTGAAGGAGATGTTGACGACGCCGGCCTTGGCCTCGTAGACCGACTTCTTCCACGCGGTCGCGGGGTTGGGCGCGGCCTCGACGTCGAGCGTCTCGGCGGACGCGTCCTTGGGCGCCAGCGTGGGGTACGGCTTGCCGCGCGCGGCGTGCTCGTTGGTGCGCGCCTCACGCTCGGGCGCCTCCGGGAGGCTGCACGCCGTCGTGGCGAGCGCCAGCGCGGCAAGAGTCGTCGCGAGGCCGGACCGGGCCACGGGGGTCTCCTTCGTGGGTCGTGTGCGTTCCGGGACATTCTCTCAGGCCCCCTAGACTTCCATCGAATCGGGCTCGGAGCCGGAAGGGGCGCGCGCTTTGCGCAAGGTACTCATCGCCAACCGCGGGGAGATCGCGGTGCGCGTCGCCCGCGCCTGCCGCGACCACGGCCTCGTGTCGGTCGCCGTCTACGCGGAGCCGGATCTCGACGCGGTGCACGTCAAGGCCGCCGACGAGGCGTACGCCCTGGGCGGCAGCACGCCCGGCGAGTCGTACCTCCGCATCGACAAGGTGCTGGAGGCCGCGGCCAAGTCGGGTGCCGACGCCGTGCATCCGGGCTACGGCTTCCTCTCCGAGAACGCCGAGTTCGCGCAGGCCGTGGTCGACGCCGGGCTGACGTGGATCGGGCCGACCCCCGAGGCGATCCGCAGGCTCGGGGACAAGGTCGAGGCGCGGCACATCGCGCTGGCCGTCGGCGCGCCGCTCGTCCCCGGCACCACGGACCCGGTGTCCGGCGCCGACGAGGTCGTCGCGTTCGCGAAGGAGCACGGGCTGCCGGTCGCGATCAAGGCGGCGTTCGGCGGCGGCGGCCGCGGCCTCAAGGTCGCGCGCACGATGGAGGAGGTCCCCGAGCTGTTCGCCTCCGCGGTGCGCGAGGCGGAGGTGGCGTTCGGGCGCGGCGAGTGCTTCGTGGAGCGCTACCTCGACCGCCCGCGGCACGTCGAGGTGCAGGTCCTCGGCGACACCCACGGCACCGTCGTCGTCGTCGGCGACCGCGACTGCTCGCTGCAGCGCCGCCACCAGAAGCTCGTCGAGGAGGCCCCCGCGCCCAACCTCACGACGGAGCAGCGCACCGCCATCCACGACGCCGCCCGCGCGATCTGCGAGAAGGCCGGCTACGTCAGCGCCGGCACCGTGGAGTTCCTCGTCGGGCAGGACGGGACGGTGTCGTTCCTCGAGGTCAACACCCGCCTCCAGGTCGAGCACCCCGTCACGGAGCTCGTCACCGGGCTCGACCTCGTGCGCGAGCAGTTCCGCATCGCCGACGGCGGACGGCTGGAGTACGGCACCCCCGAGCCGCGCGGGCACGCGTTCGAGTTCCGCATCAACGGCGAGGACCCTGGGCGCTCGTTCCTCCCCGCGCCCGGCACCGTCACGGTGTGGTCGCCGCCCGAGGGGCCCGGCATCCGGCTCGACTCCGGCGTGACGACGGGCACGGTGATCGGGCAGGCGTTCGACTCGCTGCTCGCCAAGCTCGTCGTGTACGGCGCCACCCGTCAGGAGGCGCTGGAGCGGTCCCGCCGAGCGCTCGCGGAGTTCCGCGTCGAGGGCATGGCGACGGCACTGCCGTTCCACCGTGCGGTGGTCGAGGACCCGGCGTTCGCGGAGTCGTTCGACGTGCACACGCGGTGGATCGAGACGGAGTTCGACAACGTCATCGAGCCGTACGCCGGTGCCGCGAGCACCGAGGACGCGGCGCCGCGCGAGGCGGTCGTGGTCGAGGTCGGCGGCAAGCGGCTCGAGGTCGTGCTGCCCGCGGGCCTCGGCGCGAGCAGCGGCTCGGCCGGCCCGGCCAAGGCGGCGCCGAAGCGTTCCGGCGGCGCGAAGGCCGGTGCGGCCGCGAGCGGCGACGCGCTCGCCTCGCCGATGCAGGGCACGATCGTCAAGGTCGACGTCGCCGAGGGCGACACCGTCGCGGCCGGCGACCTCGTCGTCGTGCTGGAGGCGATGAAGATGGAGCAGCCGCTCAACGCCCACAAGGCCGGCACGATCACCAAGCTCACCGCGACGGTCGGCGAGGTCGTGACGAGCGGTGCCGTCATCTGCGAGATCAAGGACTGACCTCGCCCCGGCGGGTCAGGGGATGATGCCGCAGTCGACCTGACGGCGCTCGCAGACGTCGTAGACGTACGCGGGGACGTAGCAGCCGTGCACCCAGCCGTCGCAGGGCAGGTCCGGCTGCGCGGACGCCGCGGGCTCTAGGGCGGCGGCGGCGAGGACCGTGGCGGCGAGCAGGCGGCGCATGGGTGCTCCTGGGTGTGAGGGGTCCCCGAGGAGTACGACGCCCGCGCGGCTTTCCCTGGTGTCTCGACGATCGGCGCACCCTGACGCCGTCACGTACCTTGCAGCCCACACAGCGGTCTCACGCGTGATGATCTTCAAGGAACGCGCGCGGTCGCGACGCCCGCGCCGCTACCCCTGGTGGAGCTGGCGCGCGGCCTCGGTCAGCGAGCCCGACAGCGACGGGTAGATCGAGAACGTGTGCGCCACCTGGTCGACGTTGAGCCCGAGCGACACCGCCATGGTGATCGGCAGGATCAGCTCGGACGCGTGCGGCGCGACGACGACGCCGCCGAGCAGCTTCCCCGACTCGGGCCGGCAGATGAGCTTGACGAAGCCGTCGGTGATGCCCTGCATCTTGGCGCGCGCGTTGGTGGCGAGCGGCAGCTTCTTGACGACGCCGTAGACCTTGCCGGCGTCGACGTCGGCCTGCCGGACGCCCACGGTCGCGATCTCGGGATCGGTGAAGATCGTGGCGGAGACGTTGCCGAGGCGGATCGGCTCGACGGCCTCGCCGAGCGCGTGCCACATCGCGATCCGCCCCTGCATCGCCGCGACGGAGGCGAGCATGAGGACGCCGGTGCAGTCGCCGGCGGCGTAGATGTTGTGCACCGCCGTACGGCTGACCTTGTCGACGCCGATGTAGCCGCCCTCGTCGAGCTTCACGCCGACGTCCTCCAGCCCGAGGCCGGCCGTGGACGGTACGGAGCCCACGGTCATGAGCGCGTGCGAGCCCTCGACCGTACGGCCGTCCTCGAGCGTGACGACGACGCCGGAGCCGGTGTTCTGCGCGGCGACGGCGCGGGAGCCGTTGAGGATCGTCATGCCGCGCCGCGCGAAGATCGCCTCGATGACGCCGGCGGCGTCGGCGTCCTCGCCGGGCAGCACGCGGTCGCGTGACGAGACGAGCGTGACCTGCGAGCCCATCGCCTGGAACGCCCCCGCGAACTCCGCCCCCGTCACGCCCGACCCCACGACGACGAGGTGGTCGGGCAGCTCGGGCAGGTCGTACACGTCACGCCAGGTCAGGATCCGCTCGCCGTCGGGCTCGGCCCCGGGGACGATCCGCGGGTGCGCGCCGAGGGCGAGCAGCACGATGTCGGCCTCGAGCACGTCGTCGGTGTCACTGTGCGCGCGGCGTACGGCCACATGGCGGTTGTCGACGAGCCGCCCGGACCCCTGCACGACGTGGACCCCCTCGCGCGCGAGCCGCTGCGTGATGTCGAGGCTCTGCTGCAACGCCAGCGTCTTGACCCGCGCGAACACCGTCGGCGGGTCGACGGACACGGCCTCCGGCGGCGCGTCCGGGTCCTCGTCCTCCCACGTCGCGTCGCCCGCCTTGCGGAAGCGGATGCCGAGCGAGCCCGCGGTGGCGAGGTCGGTCATCGCGTCGGACGTCGCGATGAGCGTCTTCGACGGCACGCAGTCGGTGAGGACGCAGGCACCGCCGAGCCCGTCACGGTCGACGACGGTCACCTCGGCGCCGAGCTGGCGCGCGACGAGGGCCGACTCGTACCCCGCCGGACCGCCGCCGACGATGACGATGCGCACGTGCTCTCCTCCCGGGTCCCGCTAATCTTCGCAGCATGGCCCTCTACGCGGCTTACGGCTCGAACATGGACACCGGCCAGATGAAGTTCCGGTGTCCGCACAGCCCTGCCGTCGGCACGGGGTGGCTGGTCGGCTGGCGCATCGCGTTCGGCGGCGAGTCGATCGGGTGGGAGGGCGCCCTCGCGACGATCGTCGAGGAGCCCGAGTCCCAGGTCTACGTCGTCCTCTACGACGTCGAGGCCCACGACGAGCACCGGCTCGACGACTGGGACGGCGTCAGCATGGGCCTCTACTCGAAGATCCACCTGCGCGTACAGACCCTCGACGGCGAGCAGCTCGCGTGGACGTACGTCCTCAACGACTACGAGGGCGGCCTGCCCTCGCCGGCGTACCTCGCGGCCATGGCCGACGCCGCCGAGAAGGCCGGCGCGCCCGACGACTACGTCACCGAGCTGCGGCTGCGCCCCTGCCGTTAGCAGGCGTCTCTACGCCAATAGGGCCGGGCGCGTGACGCCTTCGCGCCACATCCCGTAATGGCGGCTCCGTTCGCTCGTACCTTCCAGACCGATCCACTTCGTCTACGGGGGTACCACCATCGTGCGACGCCTACGGGCTCTCGCGTGCCTGTCTCTGCTGGCCGCGCCGGCGGCGGTCCCTGCCGATGCCGCGCCGTGCGGGCGGGGGCGCGCCGACCGGTTGCGGACCTGGTACGTCTCCACGCCGAAGGCGCCGGAGAACTCGCAGGTCCACACGATCTGGCACGGCGGCGGCGGCGCGATCCGCGCGAGCGCGATCGACCCGGTCAACCCGCGGGTCGTGTTCGCGGCGGCGGGCGCGTTCCTCCTGCGCAGCAACGACGGCGGCTGCTCGTGGACACAGGTCTACCGCCTCCCCGCGGCACCGGCCGTCACCGTCCCCGACGCCGACACCGGCGCGATCATCGGCATCGACGCCAGCCGCGCGCCCGGCAACCGCACGCGCGTGCTCCTGCTCGTGCACACCGTCCCGCAGCCGTCGCAGCCCGGGCGGCTCGTCGTCGTCCGCAGCGACGACGGCTACCGCGACTGGACGGCCGCGACGGAGTTCCCCGCGACGTTCGGCAAGCAGGGCCCCTGGGTGCCGTCACTGCACACCGCGGGCGGCGTGACGTACGCCGCGGTGCCCGGCGTCGCGGGCGGGGTGACGTACCACCGCAGCGCCGACGGCGGAAAGACGTGGGCGATGCGCACGACGCTCCCCGACCCGAAGGCCCCCGCGAGCATCGTCGGGTTCGCGGCCAGCCCGTGGCGGCCGGACGAGCTCTGGGAGTGGGGCGGCCGTACGGCCGTCGACGACGAGAGGCTCACCGGCCTGCGCCGGTCGACCGACGGCGGCGCGTCGTGGTCGCCGGTGGACCCGTGGCCGGCGTACGCGGCGGGCGACAAGCCGACGTGGGAGGTCGCCGACGTCGCGTGGCCGCGCAAGGGCGGCGCGGCACGCGTCCTCGTGCTCGGCGGGAAGAGCAACGGGACCGGCGAGGACACTCCCGTCGCGTCGTGGTCGGGCGACGGCGGGCAGACGTTCTCCCTCGCCGTGCCCCCGACGCACACGACGCCGTTGAAGGACGCCACCGTGGCCTCCTTCGCCAACGGCGACGCCGTCATCGTGGCGACCAACCGCATGGTCTACCGGCTCGCCCACCGGGGCAGGGCGCCGCGGCGCGGGGACTGGACGTTCCTCGCGAAGGTGCCGGAGCCGGGCGGGACCTGGCCGACGGGCAACGACCAGCCGACGCGCGCGAGCGGCACCCGCCCCGGCGTCGTCACGGTGCGGTCGGGTGCCAGGGTGCAGTTCCTGGCGGTGCCGTGAACGCCTTCTCGACTGCCGGGCGGGGTCGCCTCCTCATGGCCCCGTCCGGCGCAGACCTCCACGCCGGAGATGTAGTGGGCACCGGCAGGGGGCGGTCGCACGAGCCCCGACGGCGAGGGCACGCCGTCTGTTGCGGCCGATGACCGTGGCGCGCCTCCGGCACCCCCTCCGGGGGCGCGCCACGGCTCCGTACGCCTTCGTGGGTAGTCGCGCGGGGCGGCGATGCCCACACCGCCCCGCGCGAGTCTCAGCCGCCGCTCAGCAGCGGTCCGCGAGGCGGTAGTAGGCCATCGTGATCGCCGAACCGGTCCGCGCCGAGACGCCGACGTCGATCCGGACGCGGCCTGTCGGCGTGCCCGGCGCGACCCGCCAGGCCGCGGTGAAGCGGCCCTCGCCGTCGGCGCGGCCACGCGGCTCCGCGCCGCCGTGCACGACGCCGGTGCGGTGGTCGGGGTACAGGTTGTCGAACGCCACGAACGCCCCCGCGACCGTCACCACGACGACGTGCTGCTCGGCGCCAGGGGTGACGCAGTCGCGGGCCAGCGTGACGCGCAACGGCGCCGACGACGGCAGCCCAGAGGGCAGGGGCGGGTCGGCAGAGGGGTCCGCGCCGCGGCTGGCGGCCGGCGCGGACCGGCGGGCCGGCACGCCGGCCGGGGTCGTGCCCTGCGCGGCCGCGGCGGGGCTCGACGACAACGTCGGCGCGGCGCTGACCGGCGCGGCCGACGAACGAGCGGGAGCGGGGGACGTACGCGGCGCTGCGGTGGGTGCGGTCGTACCGCAGGCGCCGAGGCAGAGGGCCAGCAGGAGCGCCGTCCCGGTGTGCCGCGCGGTCGTCCCGCGCGGCACACCGGCGGATCCGGGGGCGGCCGGCCCCCGCGCGGTCGCCCCGGATCCTGGCGCCCCGGGTGCCACTCCGCCTGCGCTGTCGGAGGAGCACCCGGGTGACACCCCGCCGGCCGGCGACGGGTGGCCGCCGGTGCCCTCGAGGGGCGGGTACGGCAGCGTCACGAGTCAGCCAATCGACGATTTGGGCGTCTGGAAGCAGTACGCACGAAGTGCCCTGCTTGTTACGCGTAGCGGACGGAAAAGTTCACCGGCCGTTCAGTACGCGAGCTCCACGGCGCCGGTCACCGCGACCGGCATCGACGCGCCGCACGCGGGCACACCCGCGGGGGTGAACAGCACCGCGCCCGTCGCGTCACCCGAGATGACGGCGACCAGCCCGGCCCGCGTCCACGTCGCGCGGATGTCCTCGCTCCACGCGCCCGTCACGGCGTCGTGCACCTTGCCGGTCAGCTCCGCCGAGCCGACCGGGCTCAGCCCCGTGCCGGCGGCGCAGGTCTCCGTGTACGTCGCCCGCACCTGCAGGCCGTCGACCGCCTCCGCGCCCAGCGCGGCCGCGTCGAGCGCCGTGCCGGCCGCCGCGCCGCTGGACTCCGCGGCGTTCGCGCAGGCCTTGGCCGGTCCGAAGAAGCAGACGTCGGTGATCACCTGCTGCGCGACGGCGCGCGGCGTGATCTGGATCGTTCCCGCGAACGTCACGACGCCGGTCGAGGCGGCGTCGCTCGGCTGGGCGAGCGCGAGGACGAGCGCGGGTACGACGGTGGCGAGCCCCATGGTCTTGCGGATGTTCGACATGCGGTTCCTTCCTTCGTGCCGGGCCGCGGGCCCCCGCGGCACCGGCGTTGACGTGTGGGCGGGGGGCAATACCGGTTTGGCGGCCTCCGCGTTACAGGCCGGCGCGAGAAAGTGGGAAAGACTTTCGGAGAGGAGCCGCGGATGACGGTCGCGCGGGTGGAGCCGGACGAGCCCGGGCCGGAGTGGAGCGGCGCGGAGTTCGCCGCGATCTGCGACAGCCACCGCGGCCGGCTCGTCCGGTGGCTCACGGCGATCTTCGGCCCCCGCGACGCCGAGGACATCGCGCAGGAGGCGCTCGTGCGTCTCTACGAGCGTCCCGGCATGCTCGACGAGGACGCCGACCCGTGGCCTTGGCTGGCCGTCGTCGCGCGCAACGTCGGGCGCGACATGGCGCGGCACAACGCGTTCTCCCTCGCGGTCGACGCCGAGACGCTCGACCGGCTGCCCGACGCGGCGCGCGTGCACGAGCAGGTCGTGGCCCGCGACGACGCCGAACGCCTTCATCTCGCCCTGCGCGCCATCACCCCGCGCGACCGGGCGCTCATCACCCTGCGCGACGTGCAGGGCGTCTCCGTCGGCGACATCGCCGAGCGGCTCGGGATGAACGACAACGCCGTACGCCAGCAGCTGTTCCGCGCGCGCAAGCGGCTGGCGAGCGCGTACACGGAGCTCGGCGGCGACCGGCAGGCCGGTCTCCTCGCGGGGCTCGGCGTGCGGTGGCGCGAGTTCGTGCGCAAGCACGGGCACGTGTTCGACGCGCTCGGCCCGACGGCGTCGCAGATGCTGGCGCACGCCGGGCCGGTCGCCGCGGCGATCGTGGCGGGCGTGCTCGTCATCGTCACCGGTGGGCCGGAAGGCACGCCGGCCACCCCCGCCGCGTCGTCGGCGCCGTACAGCGCGCCCGCGCTCGACCCGCGCGAGAGCGTGCGACACCCGCGCGCGCTGGGCGCATCGCTCGGCGGCGTGGCGACGCGGACCGCGCCGCCCGACTCCGACCCGCCGCTGTTCGAGTACGAGAGGAAGGTCGGTCCCGCCAGCATCAGGACGACGGTGTACAAGCTGCCCGTCGGGGACGGGCAGAAGGACGACACGCACGTCCGCGTCGACGACGTCCCCGTGGTCGGCTACGTCGAGGTCACCTCGCGCCAGTCCACGTACGGCAACCGCCGCAGGGACCGGCTCTGCAAGGTCTTCTGCCGACCCTCCTAGTCCTTGGGATGGCAGACCACGACGCGAACGCCCCCCGCGCCCGTTCCGGTGGTGTTCTCCCGGCACTCGACCTCGTCGTCGTACGCCACGCACGGGTTGGCGAGCACGACGTCGTCCCCCGAGCCGGTGAGGGCGACGTACTGGCAGAGGTCGGCGGCGGCGCCGGGAGCGGGAATCAGGCAGAACGCGAGCAGGACGAAACAGGCGTACCTGGGCATGCGGTACCTCGAGACGGGCAAGGCGCAGGGCAGCGCCGGGGTAGTGGGCGCGCGCAGTACGGCCCAGCCCGGCCCGCGTTACGGCGAGCCCTCACCCCTCACCCGAGGGGCCCTCAGAGGTGCGTCAGAACGTGTCGTGGGGCTTGTACGTGCCCCACACGTCGCGCAGCGCGTCGCAGACCTCGCCGACGGTCGCGCGGGCCCGCAGCGCCTCGCGCAGCGGGTAGAGGACGTTGTCCGTGCCGCGCGCGGCGGCGCGGACCTCGTCCAGGCGCTTGGCGACCTCGTCGCCGTCGCGCTCGGCGCGCAGCACGCGCAGCCGTTCGCGCTGCTCCGCCTCGATCGCGGGGTCGACCCGCAGCGGCTCGTACGACTCCTCGCTCGCCGCCACGAACCTGTTGACGCCCACGACGGTCCGCGAGCCGTCCTCGACGCCCTGCGCGACGGCGTACGCCGACCGCTCGATCTCGGCCTTCTGGAAGCCCTGCTCGATCGCGGCCACCGCGCCGCCGCGCTCGGCCACCTCCGCCATGAGCCGGCGCGCCTCTGCCTCGAGCTCGTCGGTCATCGACTCGACGGCGTACGACCCGGCGAACGGGTCGACCGTGGCCGTCACGTCGGTCTCGTACGCGAGCACCTGCTGGGTCCGCAGCGCCAGCGTCGCCGCCTTGACCGTCGGCAGCGCGATCGCCTCGTCGTACGAGTTGGTGTGCAGCGACTGCGTCCCGCCCAGCACGGCCGCCAGTGCCTGCACCGCGACGCGGACGAGGTTGACCTCGGGCTGCTGCGCGGTGAGCTGCACGCCGGCGGTCTGCGTGTGGAAGCGCAGCATCATCGACTTCGGGTTCTTGGCGCCGAACTCCTCGCGCATCACCTGCGCCCAGATGCGGCGCGCGGCGCGGAACTTCGCGACCTCCTCCAGCAGCGTCGTCCGCGCCACGAAGAAGAACGCCAGCCGCGGCGCGAACTCGTCGACGTCCTGCCCGCTGCGCACCGCCGCGCGGACGTACTCGATGCCGTCGGCCAGCGTGAACGCGACCTCCTGCGCCGGCGTCGCCCCCGCCTCGGCCATGTGGTAGCCGGAGATCGAGATGGTGTTCCAGCGGGGGATCTCGGCGCGGCAGTAGCTGAAGATGTCGGTGATGAGCCGCAGCGACTCCGCCGGCGGGTAGATGTACGTCCCGCGCGCGATGTACTCCTTGAGGACGTCGTTCTGGATGGTGCCGTTGAGCCTGTCGCCGGGGACGCCCTGCTCCTCCGCCACCAGTTGGTAGAGCAGCAGGAGGACGGCGGCGGGCGCGTTGATCGTCATCGACGTCGACACCGTGTCGAGCGGGATGCCGTCGAAGAGCGTGCGCATGTCGTCGATCGAGTCGATCGCGACGCCGACCTTGCCGACCTCG
>Ga0190268_10000008_pt1 | contig 123821 bp, 121 predicted proteins | sample Popmic249T_FD_133750 | JGI IMG/M metagenome (GOLD analysis project Ga0190268, IMG submission 133750) | Populus adjacent soil microbial communities from riparian zone of Blue River, Arizona, USA - 249 T | ecosystem: Environmental > Terrestrial > Soil > Riparian zone | place: USA: Arizona... | reverse complement strand
TGCGCGGGCGCCGCTCGTCCGGGGTTGACCGCCGTTCTTGTGGTGGTCCAGCGCCAAAGGGGCTCCTGCCCAGCACGATCCAGGCCCAGCGCGAGCCAGGATGGAAAAGGCTCCGGGTTGCGCAGATGACCCCTGACCTACGCCGTGTTGGACTCGGCCTTCGGGCGCGGGAGCGGGAGCGCGGACAGGCAGAGGGAGGGCTCCTCGCGGTAGCGGGCGATGAGCTCGGTCGTCGCGGCCGACAGGCGGCGGTGCAGGGCCGCGCGGTACGCCGACAGCTGCGCCTCGGCCTTCGCCAGCTCCGCCATCAACGTCTCGTTGTGCGCCTCGTCGCCGGGACGCGGGTCGCGCGACCAGAGCGACTCCAGGTTGGGGAGCGGCGGGATGTCGTCGACGGGAACGATCTCGAGGAGGGCGTTGCGCGCCGCGCCGACGCGAGCCGCGCCGAGGACCGGCCGCAGCGCGTCGACGTCGGGTCCGGTGACCCCGCCGAGCGTCCGTACGACGTCCAGGCGCGCCTGGATGATCCGCCGCCAGTACGACACGCGGCTCTCCTCCTGGGTCAGCGCCTTGCGGTACTGGCGAAGCCCCAGGAGCGGCAGGTGCGCGAACTCCGCGCTCCGCTCGGGGACCCCGATGGCCCTGCGCTGCTTCTCCACGCACGCACCTCGTCGTCACTCTGAGTAACCGGATACGGAGGCCATCGTCAGGAACCCGCGATTGCTTGAGCCGCCCTCTCCTGGTTACTGGTGAGTAGCGACGGGCGCCACGCGGGAACTGGTGAGCCACGACGTCGCTACTCACCAGTAACCACACCCGGCGGGGGTGGGCAGGCACGGGCCGGCGGGGCGGTGGGCGGGCGGCAGCCCGTAGGCTCTGCCCATGCCGAGAACGGTCGCGGAGACGCCGCTGGCGCGCACCCGGCGCGCCCGCACGATCAACCGCGAGCTCGGCCGCATCTACCCCGACGCGCACTGCGAGCTGGACTTCTCGACCCCGCTGGAGCTGGCCGTCGCGACGATCCTCTCGGCCCAGTGCACGGACGCACGCGTCAACCTGGTCACGCCCACGCTCTTCGCGAAGTACCCGACCGCGAAGGACTACGCCGAGGCCGACCGCGCCGAGCTCGAGACGATCATCAAGTCCACCGGCTTCTTCCGGAACAAGGCCGCCTCCATCACGGGCCTGGGCCAGGCCCTGGTCGAACGCCACCACGGCGAGGTCCCGCGGAAGCTGGACGACCTGGTCAAGCTGCCCGGCATCGGCCGCAAGACCGCCAACGTCATCCTCGGCAACGCGTTCGGCGTCCCCGGCCTCACGGTCGACACCCACTTCGGCCGGCTCGTACGCCGCCTCGACTGGACCCAGGAGACCGACCCGGTCAAGGTCGAGTTCGCCGTCATGCCGCTCGTCCCCAAGAGCGAGTGGACGATCCTGTCGCACCGGCTGATCTGGCACGGCAGGCGCTGCTGCTACGCCCGCAAGCCCGACTGCGGCGCGTGCGGCATCGCCCGCTGGTGCCCGTCGAGGGGTACGGGATGAGGCGCGCACTGCTCGCCGCCGCGGCGGCCGTACTCGCCCTGACCGCCTGCACCGACGGCGGCGGCAAGGAGCCGCCCGACGGCGACGACCCGTTGCCGATGATCGCCATCGACGCCTGCCCTGCCCCCGAGACGCTGCTCACCCGGGCAGAGGAGCCGACGAAGGGCAGGCGGCTGGCCGACGTCACGCTGCCCTGCCTCGGCCACGAGGGCGAGGTGCGGATGCGCGCGCTCGGCAAGGTGCCGACGGTCGTCAACCTCTGGGGCTCCTGGTGCTTCCCTTGCAGGACGGAGATGCCGGAGTTCCAGAAGGTGCACCGCGAGCTCGGCGACAAGGTGCGCTTCCTCGGGGTGGACACGAAGGACTTCGAACGCCCTGCCCGCGTCGCGATCCAGAACGCCGCCATCACCTACGCCAACGTCTTCGACAAGGACGAGCGCATCAAGCGCTCGGTCAACGCCCGCAGCCTCCCCACGACCGTCCTCGTCGGGGCCGACGGGCTGGTCAAGAACGTCCACGTCGGCGAGCTGACCGCGGCCGAGCTGCGCGCCCAGATCACGAAGCACCTCGGGGTCTGATGGCGCTCCCGGACTGGCTCCAGCCGCTCGCCGACGCGGTGCCCGACGTGCCGGCCGAGTACTACTCGCGCTTCCTCCCGCCGGAGGGCGAGGAGTCGCGGATGAGCGCGGTGCTGGCGCTGTTCGGCGAGGGCGAGCACGGCCCCGACCTGCTCTTCATCGAACGCGCAGCGACCCTGCGCTCCCACGCCGGCCAGCCGGCGTTCCCCGGCGGGAAGGTCGACCCGGAGGACGACGGGCCGGTCGCCGCGGCGCTGCGCGAGGCCCGTGAAGAGGTTGGTGTAGACGCGAAATCGGTCGAGGTGTTCGACACGCTGCCGGCGCTGTACCTCCCGCCGAGCGGCTTCACGGTCGTCACCGTGCTGGCGTACTGGCACACCCCGCACCTCGTCCGCGCGGTCGACGTCGCCGAGGTCGCGAAGGTCGAGCGCGTCCCGATCAGCGAGCTCGCCGACCCGGCCAACCGCTGCCGCGTCGGCCTGCGCCACGGCTACGAGGGGCCCGGCTTCCGCGTGCGCGACCTGCTCATCTGGGGCTTCACCGCCGGCCTGGTCGACAAGCTGCTCGCGCTCGGCGGCTGGGAACGTCCCTGGCGCCCTGGACCGTTCGTGGAACGACCCGTCGTACAGGAGGCAGTCGGTGGCAGCTGACGAGACGGCCCGCGCTCTGGTGGAGCGCCTGACCGCGGACCTCGCGCCCCTCGAGGCGGCGGTCAACGAAGCGTGGTGGCGTTCCAACGTCGCCTCCTCGCCCGAGACCGACGCCGAGCGGATCGCGCTCGAACAGCGGCTGTCGGACTACTACGCCGACGAGGCGGCGTACGCCGAGCTGAAGGCCGTCGGCGACGTGACCGACCCGGTGCTGGCGCGGGAGGTGGAGACGCTGCGGCTGGCGTTCGCGGCTGAGCAGACGCCGGCCGAGCTGCGTACGGAGCTGGTGCGCCTCAACGCCGAGTGCGACAGCGTCTACGCGACGTTCCGCGGCGAGGCGGGCGGGCGCCGGTGGAGCGACAACGACGTCGAGAAAGTGCTGGGGCACAGCGACGACAGCGACGAACGCCGCGCCGCCTGGGAGGCGAGCAAGCAGGTCGGCGCCGAGGTCGAGGGCCGCGTACGCCGCCTCGTCGAGGTCCGCAACGAGGCTGCCCGCAGGCTCGGGTACGAGCACTTCTACGCGATGTCGCTCGCGTTCGGCGAGCTGTCGGAGGAACGCCTCTTCGCGCTGCTGGACGAGCTCGACGCCCTGACCGCGCAGCCGTTCGCCGCGATGAAGGCGGGGCTCGACGCGAAACTGCGCGACCGCTTCGGGGTCGAAGAGCTCATGCCGTGGCACTACGCCGACCCGTTCTTCCAGGACGCGCCGCGCGAGGCCGCGGTCGACCTCGACCCGCTCGTCGCGGGCAAGGACCTGACCGACCTGACGCTCACGACGTACGACGGCCTCGGCATGGACCTCCGGCCGGTCGTCGAGCGCTCCGACCTGTTCACGCGCGAGGGGAAGAACCAGCACGCGTTCTGCCTCTGCGTCGACCGCGGCGACGACGTCCGCGTCCTCTGCAACGTCATCGACTCCGAGCGCTGGGCGTCGACGATGCTGCACGAGTTCGGGCACGCGGCGTACGACGTCTACCTCGGCGCCGACCTGCCGTGGTCACTGCGCCGCCCGGCCCACTCGCTGACGACGGAGGCGGTCGCGCAGCTCTACGGCCGGCTCTCGAAGGACGCCGGCTGGCTGCGCGACGTCGCGGGCGTGCCCGCGTCCGAGCTGACCGGCGTCGAGGAGCAGGTCAAGGAGGCGCTGCGCGCGAGCATGCTGGTGTTCGCGCGGTGGGTGCTCGTCATGTGCCACTTCGAGCGCGGCCTCTACGCCGACCCGTCGGCCGACCACAACGCCCGCTGGTGGGACCTGGTCGAGCGCTTCCAGATGGTGACCCGCCCGCCGGGCCGCGACGCCCCCGACTGGGCCGCCAAGCTGCACCTCGCGCTCGCCCCCGTCTACTACCAGAACTACGTCCTCGGGGAGCTGTTCGCGTCGCAGCTGCAGGCCACCGTCGAACGCCGCGGCGGCCGCCTCTACGACGACCGCGAGACAGGGACGTGGTTGCGGGAGAGCGTGTTCGGACCCGGCGCGCGGCTGCGCTGGGACCGCCTCGTCGAGCAGGCGACCGGCGAGCCGATCAGCGCGCGCGCCTTCGCGAGCCAGTTCGTATAACGACTCATGGCCGGCATCCTCGAAGGGCTCACGAGCCTCCCCGCCCCCCTCGTCTGCGGGATCATCTTCCTGCTCGCGATGGGGGAGACGGCGGCGTTCGCGGGCCTCGCGGTGCCGGGCGAGACGGCCGTCGTGCTCGGCGGCGTGGTGGCGTTCGAGGGCCGCATCCCGGTGGCGGCGATGGCGGCCGCGGCGTCGCTCGGGGCGATCGTCGGCGACTCCATCGGCTTCTACATGGGCCGCCGCCTCGGCACGAAGGTGCTCGGCGGCCGGCTCGGCAAGCTGCTCGGCAAGGACCGTGTCGAGTCGACGATGAAGCGCATCAAGGCCGGCGGCATCCGCGCCGTCATCCTCGGCCGCTTCGTCGGCGTGCTGCGCGCGGTGATGCCGTTCGCGGCGGGGTCGTCGGGGATGGCGTACGGCCGCTTCCTCGTCGCCAGCGTCATCGGCGCGACGGTCTGGGGCACCGGCTTCACGCTCGTCGGCTACCTCGCCGGCAACTCGTGGCGGCGGGTCGAGCACTACGTCGGCCGCGCCTCGACGGTGCTCGCCGTCGTCGTCGTGACGGTCGTCGTGCTCGTGCTGCTCGCGCGCGCCGCGGCGAAGCGGCAGGAACGCATCCGCGGCGCGTGGCAGGCGTTCCTCGACCGCCCGCGCATCACCCGGATCCGGATCCGCTACCACCGGCAGATCGGCTTCGTGCTCGGCCGCTTCAAGCCGGGTCAGGCGGCGGGGCTGCAGCTCACGGTCGCCCTCGTGACGCTCGGCCTGCTCGGCTGGCTGCTCGGGATCATCCTCGTGCAGATCCTCGGCGGCACCGGGATCGCGGCGGTGGACCGCAACGTCCGCGCGGCGTTCGCCGACCAGCCGCGCGACGTCGTGGACGCGTTTCGCATCGTGCACGCGATCCTCTCGCCGGCCGGCGCGCTCGTCGTCGCCCTGGTGACGGGGCTGGTCACCTGGGCGAAGGACAAGCGGCCGCGCGGCATCGTCGTCCTCGTGGCGGCGTTCCTCGGCGGGGCGGTCGTGCCGGCGTTCGTCCGCGCGCTGGTCGACCGGCCGAACCCCCTCTTCACGACCGCGCGGCTGGTGGACAGGACGTTCCCCGCGACGACGACGACGATCGCGGCGGCGACGGCCATGGCGCTGCTCGTCGTCGTGGTGCCGCGGGTGGGTCGCTGGACGCGCAAGGTGACGTGGACGTTCTTCGTCATCGGCGTGCTGTTCGCGACGGGCTTCGCGGAGCTGTTCGTCACCGACGTCTACCTCTCGGACGTCGTCGGAGGCGCGCTGCTCGGCATCGTCTGGGGTCTCGTCGTGTCCAGCGTCGTCGCCACGGTGTGGCGGCCGCGTGCGGCGGCGGCGCCTGAACGTGCAGGCGTGGCCGCGTAGCAGGTACCGTCCGGACGTCTTCGCACCACTGAACCGAGGAGCCCGATGTACCGCCGCCGCCGTGTCACCTCCGCCGCCCTCGCGCTCGCCGCCGTCCTCGCGGTGTCCGCCTGCACCGAGGCGGACAACGGCAACAACACCCTCGCCGGCGTGAGCCAGCAGCCCGAGGTCACCTCCGCCGCGCCCACGCCGACGGAGGGCGCGGCGACGACGCCGCCCGCCGCGGGTGGCGACGGCGAGATCAAGCTCGAGGCGAAGGACAACGAGTTCGTCCCCAAGGACATCACCGCCAAGGCGGGGACGATCAACATCCTCATGGACAACACCGGGGTGGCGCCGCACACGTTCACCAACAAGGACCTCGGCGTCGACGTCAACGCCAACGGCGGCGAGCAGGCCAAGATCAAGATCGAGAACGCCAAGCCGGGCAAGTACACGTTCATCTGCATCTACCACGAGGCGCTGAAGATGGTCGGCGAGCTCACGGTCACCTGACCCGGCTCCCTGAACCCGACCGCTAGAGTCGGCGCGTGCCGGTGGACTTCCTCGACCTCTTCCTGCTGGTCGCCGTCGTCCTCGTCGGCATCGGCGGGTACCGCCAGGGCCTCGTCGTCGACGCGCTGTCACTGCTCGGCCTCATCGCCGGCGGCGTCGTCGGCCTCCTCGTCGCGCCGCGGCTGGCCCGCGCGGTCGTCGAGGGCAACGCGCAGGGCCTCGTCGCGCTCGGCGTCGGCCTGATCCTCGCGATCCTCGGCCAGCTCGTCGGCACGACCATCGGTACGTCGCTCCGGCAGAAGATCACGTACAAGCCGGCCCGGCTCGTGGACTCGGCGGTCGGCGCGGTGGTCGCGTCGCTCGGCGTCCTGCTGGTGGCGTGGGTGTTCGCGCTGCCGGCGTCGCAGTCGCCGTACCCGGTGCTGACCAGGCAGGTCAACAACTCCCTGGTCATGCGGACCATGGACAAGACGCTGCCGGAGCCGCCACCCGTCTTCGATGAGTTCCTCGGGCTGTTCCGCAGCCACGGCTTCCCTGAGGTGTTCAAGGACCTCGGGCCTACGCGCACGACGAACGTCCCCGCCCCCGACCCCAAGGTCGCCAACTCGCCCGCCGTCAACCTCGCCCGCAACCGCGTGCTCAAGGTCACCGGCGTCGCGCGGTCGTGCTCGCGGCGGCTGGAGGGGACGGCGTTCGTGTACGCCCCCGAGCGGCTCATGACCAACGCGCACGTCGTCGCCGGCGTCTCCGCGCCGCAGGTCGAGGTGGCGCGCGGGGACGTCCGCGAGGCGAAGGTCGTCGTGTACGACCCTGGCCGCGACGTGGCCGTGCTGTACGTCCCCGGGCTGAAGCTGGCGCCGTTGAAGTTCAACGGCGCCGCCAAGACCGGTGACGACGCGGTCGTCGTGGGCTACCCGGAGGACGGGCCGTTCACCGCGGTGTCCGCGCGGGTGCGCGAGCGGATCACGGCGGTCGGGCGCGACATCTACGACCGGCGCGACGTCCGCCGCGACGTCTACTCGCTGCGTACCAAGGTGCGACCCGGCAACTCCGGCGGGCCGCTGCTGGCGCCCGACGGCAGCGTGTACGGCGTCATCTTCGCCGCCGCCGCCGACAAGGCGTCCACCGGCTACGCGCTGACAGCCGCCGAGGTCGCCTCCGACGCCGAGCTGGGCCGCCGCGCGACCAGCGCCGTGAGCACGCAGACCTGCGACTGAGCCCCGCGGGGTCCGGCGCCCTGCGTCCGGCCCCCCGCGCTCGTTCTCTGAAGATCGTCACGCTCGAGACCGGCGTACGGGCTGCAGGGAACGAGGGGCTCGCGGCTGCGGCGGAGGGTTTCGACCCCGGCCCCAGGGGTTAGAGTGCTAGCAAGAGCAAGCGCCTAGCAAACACCGGGAGTGTCGCATGGCGACCATCGCCGTCGACCGCGTCATCGCCGCGGACCCCACCAGCACCGCCCTGCTGCTGGCCGGGCCGACGGCGTTCGACCTGTGGCCCGGGGTGACGCGGGTCGCGCCCGGCCTGGTCGACGCGGTGCTCGCCGGGCGCGCGGCGCGGGTGCGCGTGCGGGCGCGGCCGCCGCGGCGGCTGCCGACGTCGTACGTCACGCGCTTCGAGTTCGCGGGCGACGGGCTGCCGGAGACGACGGGCACGGTGACGCTGTCGTACGCCGCCTCCCCGGATCTGCCGGTCGCGACGGCCGCGACCGTGGCGCTGACGTGGGAGCCCGCGGGGGGCGCGGGGGAGCGAGCGCGGGTGGCGGCGGCGTTCCGCGCGATGGCGGGTGGCTTCGTCGCCAACCTCGCCGAGGCTGCCGAGGCGCGCGCCGACGCGGCCTAGGAGGCGTCGGCGAAACGCCACTTGTGTCACCCGCGGTGACCACACCGCCCGTCACGTACGCAACCGGGTTGCGCCCCGTGCAGGGAAAAGGAGCAATGCGCACCCCGGATCGCCCGGAGGCGGTCACGGGACCGCGATGTGTCACTCGCGGTCACCAGCCAGCCGTTTCGCCCAGCGCTACCAGCGGAACGCGACCTTCAGGTCGTCGGCGCTCGGCGTCTCGCCGGCCTCCACGCGGTCGGCGAGCGCGCGAGCCTCGCGTACGACACGCGACACCGCGACGCCCTCGTGACCGTCCTGGTATGTCTCCAGCTTCTCCGCCGCCGAGCGCAGCAGCGAACGCGCCCCCACCGCGTTGCCGCGCTGGACGTGCGTCAGCCCGACGGCGACCTGCGCGAGGCCCTGCCAGAACGCGCGCTCGCCAGGCTCGGCCAGGTGCCACGGGCCCTCGAGGACCTCGTGCGCGTAGAAGGGCTGGCCCGTCAGCACCAGGCGTTCCGCCTCGGCCAGGGCCTCCGGCTTGGGCAGCGCCTGCGCCTCGTCGCGCGCGCGGAGCGTGTCGCGCCAGTCGGCCCCCGAGCCGCGGGCGAGGGGCTTGCCGGTGGCGTCGCGGGGGCGGGCGTTCTCGGGGCGGCCTGCGGCGTTGCGCTCGCGGCTCACTTCGCCCATCGGGTCACCTCGCCGGTGACGACGTCCGGCGCCTCCTCGTGCAGGAAGTGGCCGAGCCCGTCGAGCAGGCGCCACTCGTACTGGCCCTGGACGTAGCGGCCGGAGCCGAGCGCCGTACGCGGCAGCACGCACGAGTCGAGGGAGCCGTGCAGCTGCAGCGTCGGCGCGGTGATGGGCTGCTGGATCCGCTTGAAGAACCGCACGCCGGTCGGCCGCGCGACGGAGCGGATCCACCAGCGGTAGTACTCGAGCGCGGAGTGCGCGACCCCGGGGATGAGCATGGCCTCGCGGTAGACGGTGCGCTCGTCGTCGGTGGGGAAGCCGGGGCCCGCCCAGAGCTCGAGGAGGTCGCCGACGCGGGCGGCGCGGTGCTTGACCAGGCGGCGTTCGGCCAGCCACGGGGTCTGCGCGCCGAGCATGTACGTGCTCGACCGGAGCTGCCCGCGCGGGTCCGCGAACACCGCCTCGCGGTGCCGTAACGGGTGCGCGGTGGAGAGGATGACGAGGCGTTCGACGACCTCGGGGTGCAGGGCCGCGACGACCCACGCGATCGCCGCGCCCCAGTCGTGGCCGACGATGACCGCGCGCTGCTCGCCGAGGGCGCGGACCAGGCCGGCGACGTCGGCGGCAAGGGTGTAGGCGTCGTACCCCTCGGGGGGCTTGTCGGAGGCGCCGTAGCCGCGCAGGTCGGGCGCGACCGCGCGCAGACCCGCGTCCGAGAGGCCGACGAGCTGGTGCCGCCAGCACCACCAGAACTGCGGGAACCCGTGCAGCAGCAGCACCAACGGGCCGCTGCCGGCCTCGGCGACGTGGAAGCGGGTGCCGTTGGCGGAGACGTCGCGGTGCGTCCAGGGGCCGGGTACGAGGGCGTCGCTCTCGGCCGGCATGGGTTGAGGTTAGCGGCGTGCCTTGCGGACGACGAGCAGCGTCATCAGCGCGACGATGCCGCCGCCGACCGTCGCCAGCATCTGCTTGTGCTCCGCCGCGAAGCGCGCGGGCGACAGCTTCGCCTTGATGCGCGCCGGGGAGACCTTCTCCTCGATCCGGCCGATGGTGTGCGCGAGCTCGGCGCGGGTCTGCTCGATCTCGCGCTCTAGCTGCTCGGGTGACGCGCCCACTGGGCGTCCTCCTTCAGGGTCTTGATCGTGCGCTCCGGCTTCGGGGAGAAGTCGCTGAACGCCTTCTTGCCCGTCATCGCGAGGATGCCGGTGACGAGGAGGTAGACGGCGCCGACGACGAGCGCCGCCCAGCCGAGCGGCATGACCGCCCCGAGCCCGAACATCGCCGCCAGCGAGAGGAACGTCAGGGCGTACAGCCCCGTCACCCCCGCGCCGCCGAACATGCCCGCGCCCTTGCCCGCCTTCGCCACCTCGGTCGAGATCTCGGCCTTCGCCAGCTCGACCTCCTTGCGGACGAGCGTCGAGAGCTCCTTCGTCGCCTGCCCGACGAGCTCGCCGAGGGACGGGTCGGTGGTCTTGCCTGTGGTGAGGTCCACGTACGCCATGCGGTGGGGGTACCCATTCGCAGCCCGCGCTACGCCAACGGCGCGTTCCGGCCGTGGCGGCGCCGCATCGGTCGCCTACAGTTGGATCATGCGTCTGAACACGGCAGAGACGAGTGAACTGCTTCGCCGGCTGGACGCCCTCTTCGCCCGTCACCCGCACGCCGACGACTCGACTGTCGTCATCCGCGAGCAGCGGGACGCCCGTTCGACGCAGGTCGTGGGCGAGGGTCACGAGCCGTGCTGAGGCGCCGCGGTCGGGCGCTGCCTCCCGACCTTGTGCCTGTGTACGAGGCGTTCGTCGCGTGCGCGGCCCACGTGGACCTCGCGCAGCGGGCGATGATCCGCTGCGTGCCCTCCTCGGCGCGTTCGCTGGCGCTGCCGCTCGACGTCGGCGCGGAGACGCTGCGGCTGGCTCTCGCCGACGCGCGGCAAGGCATGGACGCGTGGCGGCACCCCGCTGTCGCGACCGCCTGGGACGCGTGCGACGCGGCGCTCGACGAGACGCTGGCGGGCGTGGACGCGGCCGTCGCGAAGGCCGCCGCTACGGTCGAGCTCGAGGTCGCGCTGACCGCCGTCCAGGACCTGCTCGACCCGCTGCACGCGTTCGTCGACGCGGAGGAGGCGTTCGCGGCGTCAAAGCGCTAGCGAGAACGCCGCCACGACGAGCCGGTCGACGATGCCGTTGGTGCGCACGGCGGCGTACGCCGTCGCGTCGCCGGGCGCGGGAGTGCCCGGGGCGTAGTACGTCCCCACGACGGTCTTGGCCGTGCTCCGCGCAGGCCAGGCGGCGTACTCCGGCCGCTCGTAGACGGTGTGGCGTACGCCGCCGTCACCGGTCAGGCACGTCACGGTGCCGAGGCAGGTCTCGATGGTCGTGTCGTCGTCGGTGACGCCGTGCCGGACGGCGAGCGCGAACGCCGCCGACAGCGCGCGCGGCCCCACGGTGACAGGCGCCTGGGCGTACGCGACGCCGGGCGCGCCGGCACCGGCCGCCTCGCCCCAGCCCAGGGAGACGGTGGACGGACGAGTCGCGACGAGCGGGCGCCGCGGCAGCCCGCGGCCGGCGACGGCGAGGATGGCCTCGACGGGGCGGGAGCCGAAGACGTGCATCCGGTACCGCCCGGCGGGAAGCCGCCACGGGGCGCCGATCGCGATGTACGGGGCCGCGACGGCGCTCGCGCCGAGGGGGACGGCGAAGGCGGCGGGTGGCTTGCCGTGCAGCGCGGGGAGCCAGACCTGGCCGAAGCCGTCGTGGCCCGGGCGCGTGAGCGGCTGGAGGTAGTAGCCGGCCCAGCCGTTCTGGTCAGGGGTCGTCACGTGCCCCCGGAGGACCGTCACGGCGGTGCGGAACGTGATGTCCACGGACGCGTTGCGCTCGGCGCGCACGAGCAGCCACGCCGACTGCCGTACGTCGGCGGCGGCGGGCACGGCGAGGCCGGCCGCCACGAGCACGACGGCGAGCAGCGTACGGAGCCTCGGCACGGGTCACTCCGCGAGGTAGGGGCCGGGAGCGGGCGAACGATACCGCCGCCGCGGGCCCTCCGGAAAGACCGGTCCGAACCGACCACCCCGCTGCGCTGTCTCAACCAGCGTGACGGACCTGGCGGGGGTGACGTCCGCGACAGCGGATGCGTTCCCCGAGTTCTACGTGGCGGCGTACCCCGTCGTCATGGGGTACGCGTTCCAGCTCACGCGCGATCCGGAGGCCGCGAAGGACGTGGCGCAGGAGGCGTTCACCCGCCTGCTCGCGCGGTGGGTGACGGTGCGCGACCCGAAGGCGTACGTGTTCCACGTCGTCACGAACCTCGTCCGCGACACCTGGAAGGCGAGGCAGCGCAGGGAACGCCTCGTCGAGCTGCTCGGTAGGACCGCGGACGACACGGTGCCCGCGCCGGACGGCGACCTCGCCGACGCGGTGCGGCGCCTGCCGCGCGGCCACGCCGTGGTCGTCCTGCTCTTCTACTACTCCGACCTTCCGCTCACCGAGGTGGCCGCCGCCGTACGGCGTCCCGAAGGCACGGTGAAGCGGATGCTCGCGGAGGCCCGACAGAGGCTGGCGATCACGTTGGAGGACCCGCGATGACGCTGCCGCCGAGGATCCCAGCCCCGCTGTTCGTGGCCGACCTGTCCGACGTGCCGCGGTTGCGTTCCGCTGCCCGCCGCCGCCGCGCCGTGCAGGGCGGGGTGCTGGGTGCGCTGCTCACGTCGTTCGCGATGGTCGTCGCGGGCGACTCCGCCGGGACCCGAGGCCTCGAGGTCGTCGAGCCGGCCCGCCCCAGCCCGACCGCCGCCGCGCAGGGGACGGCGGCGGCCGGGCGGGCGGGCCCGACGAGGGAGGGCACGGACGCGCCCCGTCCCGGGGAGACCGCGACGCGCGTGTCCTCGCCGTCGCCGTCGCCGTACGCCTCGCCGGTCCTGATCGACCGCGGGCCCGAGGTGCCCCTGGCACGGCGGATGACGATCGTGCCGTCGGTCGTCGGGTACGGCGCCAACGACGACCCCTGCATCGACAACCACACGATGACGACGGTGGGGAGCGAGCCGCAGTCGTACGACGCCTGCATCAAGCGGTCGTGGCCCGCGACGATGCCGTACGCCAAGGGCGGCGTCTTCCTCTACGACTACTGCGTCCAGAGGGGCACGCTGACGGAGGGGGAGTTCTCGAACCCGCGCGTGAACATCGACGGGGACGAGGTCGCGTTGCGAGTGGACCGGATCGAATACACGACCGTGACGGTGCGAGCGGGCGAGTGCCTGCGCTGGACGTTCCGGTGGGATGGGATGGGCTACCCCGCCGAATCGACGCCCGAGAACAGCGTGGCCGTGTACCTTCCGCGCGGGCCGTACACGGTCGGCTACAGCGAGGAGACTCCGAAGTTCGAGGGAGAAACGGTGTTCACCGACGGCGTCACGCCGGTGACGCCCGAGCCGCGCCCGCGCGACCTCAGGATCGTCTAGCGCGCAACGACTCGCGCTGGGTGCCGCCGGCGTCGAAGTTCGCGGGGTCGAGCCACGCCTCGAACGCCGCGCTGACGGCAGGCCAGTCGCCATCCGTCATGGCGTACCACGCGGTGTCGCGGTTACGTCCCTTCGTCACCATGTGCTGCCGGAACGTCCCCTCGTACGCGAACCCGAAGCGTTCGGCGGCGCGCCGCGACGGGGCGTTGAGGTCGTTGCACTTCCACTCGAAGCGGCGGTACCCGCACTCGTCGAACACCCGCCGCGCGACGAGGTACGTCGCCTCCGTCGTCGCTGCCGTGCGCTGGATCGACGGGGCGTACCAGATGTGCCCGATCTCGGCGACGCCGTTGGCCGCGTCAATGCGCAGGAGCGACAGCACGCCGCGCGGCTCGCCGCCGGCGAGGACGGCGTAGAACTGCGGGTCCCCGGCCGCGATGTTCTCGGCGATCCATGCCGCGTACTCATCGACCGACGAGAAGGGGCCGTACGCCAGGTACTCCCACACGCCCTCGTCGCGCGAGCAGGCGTACAGCGCCCCGGCGTGGTCGGGGAGCAGCGGCTCCAGCGTCACGTAGCGACCGGTCATGGTGGCGTACGGCGGCACCTCGCGCGGCGTCCATCCGGGCACCGGCGCGCCGAGCGGCGCGCTCACTCCTCGGGCGGCGCGGACGCCATGCGCTCGCCGATCGCCTCGACCACCGACGGGTCGGCGAGGGTCGTCACGTCGCCGAGCGGGCGCGACTCCGCGACGTCGCGCAGCAGCCGCCGCATGATCTTCCCCGACCGCGTCTTCGGCAGGTCGGGCGTGAAGATGATCTGCCGCGGCTTCGCGATCGGGCCGATCTCGTGCGCGACGTGCTTGCGCAGGTCCGCGGCGAGCGCGTCGCCGTCGACCTCGCTGCTCTTCACCGTGACGAACGCCACGATGCCCTGCCCCGTCGTCGCGTCCGTCGCGCCGACGACCGCCGCCTCCGCGACGGACGGGTGGCCGACGAGCGCGTGCTCGACCTCGGTGGTGGAGATGCGGTGGCCGGAGACGTTCATGACGTCGTCGACGCGGCCGAGCAGCCAGACGTCGCCGTCGTCGTCGAGCTTGGCGCCGTCGCCGGCGAAGTAGCGGCCCTCGTACCGCGACCAGTACGTCTCCCGATACCGCTCGTCGTCACCCCACACGCCGCGCAGCATCGACGGCCACGGCTCGGTCAGCGTGAGGTAGCCGCCGCCACCTGGCGGAACGGCGTTGCCGGCGTTGTCGACGACCTCCGCGGAGATGCCGGGGAGCGGCCGCATCGCGGCGCCTGGCTTGGTGGAGGTCACCCCTGGCAGCGGGCTGATCATGATGGCGCCGGTCTCGGTCTGCCACCACGTGTCCACGACCGGGCAGCGGTCGCCGCCGATGACGCGGCGGTACCACATCCACGCCTCGGGGTTGATCGGCTCGCCGACGCTGCCGAGAAGCCGTAGCGAGCCCATGTCGTGCCGCCCGGGGAACTCCTCGCCCCACTTCATGAACGTCCTGATCGCCGTCGGCGCGCAGTAGAGGATCGTCACGCCGTACTTCGCGATCGTCGCCCACCACCGGTCCTTGTCGGGGAAGTCCGGCAGGCCCTCGTACATGACGGACGTCGCGCCGTTGGCGAGGGGGCCGTAGACGATGTACGAGTGCCCGGTCACCCAGCCGATGTCGGCCGCGCACCAGTAGACGTCGGTCTCGGGCTTCAGGTCGAAGACGGCGTGGTGGGTCCACGCGACCTGGGTGAGGTAGCCGCCGGTCGTGTGCAGGATGCCCTTCGGCTTCGCGGTCGTGCCGCTCGTGTACAGGATGTAGAGCGGGTGCTCTGAATCGAACGCCTCGGCCTCGTGCTCCTCACTCGCCGGCTCCACGACGTCGTGCCACCAGACGTCGCGGCCCTCGGTCCACGCGACGTCGTTGCCGGTCCTGCGCAGCACGAGGACGGTTCGTACGTCCGGGCATGACTGCAAGGCCTCGTCCACCGCGGGCTTGAGCGGGCTGACGCTGCCGCGCCGCCACGCGCCGTCGGCGGTGATGACGACCCGCGCGTCGGCGTCGAGGATGCGGCCGGACAGCGCCTCAGCCGAGAAGCCGCCGAAGACGACGGAGTGCGGCGCGCCGATCCGCGCGCAGGCCAGCATCGCGACGGCGGTCTCGGGAACCATCGGCATGTAGATGGCGACGCGGTCACCGGCCTGCACGCCGAGCTCGGTCAGGGCGTTCGCGGCCTTGCAGACGTCGCGCAGCAGGTCGGCGTACGTGATCGTCCGCGTGTCGCCCGGCTCGCCCTCCCAGTGGAACGCCACGGTGTCTCCCCGGCCCGCTGCGACGTGCCGGTCGAGGCAGTTGTACGCGACGTTGAGCCGGCCGCCGACGAACCACTTCGCGTACGGCAGCTCCCACTCCAGCGCCGTCTCCCACGGCCGGTGCCAGTGGAGGCGCCGGGCCTGCTCCTCCCAGAACGCCACGCGGTCCTTCGCCGCGACGTCGTACGCGCCGGCGGTGACGTTGGCGCTGTCCGCGATGGCGGCCGGCGGGTCGAAGTGCCGGGTCTCGGTGAGGAGGTTCGAGAGGGTGGCGTCCGTCATGGGGCACACCGTACGACGTACGGTTCGGCGCGTGGACCCGCTGTCGCCGCTGCTGACGCTGCCCGGGATCGCCGACGCCGCGGAGGACGCGCGCAAGGCGGTCGACCGGCTGCTGACGCACAACGCCATGCGCAAGCACGCCACCTCCGTCGCGGTCGAGGCGGGGCTGCGCTGCGCGCGCGCGTCGGCCGCGCTGGAGGGCGCGGACGTGCCGCTGGCGGTGCTGCGTACGTCGCCGCCCGAGGACCCCGTCGTCCAAGGTGCGCTGCGCATCGCCGCCGACCTGCGGCCGCTGGTGGAGACGTGGGAGCACGCGCCGCTGCAGGCGCTGGCGCGGATGCACACGCTGGCGGCGACCGGTCTCGCCGCGGACGAGGAGCTGGGGCGGCCCCGACCCGACCCCGTCGTCTCGAAGCGGCTCGCGACGCTCGTCTCGGTGCTCGGCTCGACGTCGGTGCCCGCCGTCCTCGTGGCGGGGATCGTGCACGGGGAGCTGCTCGCGCTGCCGGCGTTCGCGACGGCCAACGGCGTCGTCGCCCGCGCCGCGGCCCGCGTCGTCCTCGTCGCGCGCGGCCTCGACCCGCGCGCGGTCAGCGCGCCGGACGTCGGGTGCGCGGAGGACCCTTCCGCCTACGCCGCCGCGGCCGAACGATTCGCGCGCGGCGACGTGGCGCCGTTCCTCCGGTTCTGGTGCGAGGCCGTGGCGCACGGTGCCGTCGAGGGCGTCGCGATCGGCGAGGCGCTGCTCCGGGGTTAGCCGTTGAGCACCGCCCAGACCAGCATCCAGAGGACGAGGAGCACGAGGGCGTACGACACCGTGCGGCGCAGGAGACGGACCTCCTCGCGGATCTCCCGCAGGAGCGGCTCGGCCGGGTCCCCGGCGAACGGGCACGTCGTGAGGTGCACGCCGTCCGCCTGGCCGCACTCCTCACACGTCACGGACGCCATGCAACAGCAAACGGCGCCCCAGCGCGCGAAGCCCTGGAGCGCCGTTCATACACGGGGGCCGTGGTGACCATGCGTGCACCTGTACGTCGGGGGTGTTGGCCTTGCGGCGCGACCCCGACATGCCTCCCGCGGCTGGTCGCACGTGGGTGCACACGGACTCCGTGTCGCGGGACGGGATGGCGGGCCACTGGCGGCACTGGATCCCGTCTCGTTAGGACAGTTGTACGCCCGCGGGGAGCCCTTGCCTAGACCTCAAAAGGAGGGGCTTTCGGCTCTGGCCGGCTGCGTGCCCTGACGTTCGCCCGCCCCTCTCACGCGTCGTGATCTTCAAGGAACGACGCGGGGCGGCTACGCCTCGCGACGGCGCTTCGCGTAGTACCGCCAGCCCAGGGCCGCGGCGCCGCCCACCACGGCCGCGCCGGCCAGCACCGGCGGCGAGGGACGCGGCGCCCGCGCGGCGATCCGCGAGGCCAGCGAGACGGGCCGCCGGAACTCCAGGATCGGCCACCCCCGCTCCGCGGCGACGCGGCGCAGCGCCTTGTCCGGGTTGACGGCGTACGGGTGCCCCACGACCTCCAGCATCGGCAGGTCGGTGAACGAGTCGCTGTACGCGTAGCAGTCGGCGAGGTCCCAGCCATGACGTGAAGCGACGGCGCGCATCGCCGTCGCCTTGTGCTCGCCGTACGCGTAGAACTCGATGTCGCCCGTGTACTTGCCGTCCGCCACGACCATCCGCGTCGCGACGACCTCGTCGGCGCCGACCATCTCGCCGATCGGCGCGACGACCTCCTCGCCGCTGCTGCTGACGATGACGACCCGCCGCCCCGCGGCCTTGTGTTCCTCGATGAGCGAGACCGCCTCGTCGTACACCAAGGGGTCGATGAGGTCGTGCAGCGTCTCGTCCACGATCGCGCGGACCTGCGCCACGTCCCACCCCGCGCAGAGCTGCTTGAGGTAGTCGCGCATGCGGTCCATCTGGTCCGCGTCGGCGCCGGCGATGAGGTAGTAGAACTGGGCGTACGTGCTCTTCAGCACCGCCCGCCGGTTGACCAGGCCGCCCTGGTAGAAGGGCTTGCCGAACGCCAGCGTGCTCGACTTGGCGATGACGGTCTTGTCCAGGTCGAAGAACGCGGCGCCGGTCATGATTTTCCGAGGATACGGGTTTGACCCGCGCCGGCCCGGGGCATCACGGGTCCAACGTTCGCCAGTGAGGGGAGGGAACCATGGTCCGCCGTGCCGTCGTAGACGACCGCTCCGCCTCCTCGTACTCCGAGTCGAGTGTCGTCGAGCGCCCCTCCGCCGCCTCCGTGATCGCCAAGGTCCTGACCGTTCTCTACGTCACGGTCATCAGCCTCATCGGGCTCGACACCCTCTTCGAGGCCATGGACGCCAACGAGTCCAACGGCTTCGTCAACGCCGTCGACACTCTCGCGTCGCCGCTCATGGCGCCGTTCAGCGGGATGTTCGACAACCAGCAGTACTGGGCGACCGCGCTCGTCGCGGCCGTCGTCTACACGGTCGTGTACCTCATCGCCATGGCGGTCCTGCGACGCGACCGGACCTACTGAAGACAGGCTCGGCTCTATCCCCCCCGGAGTCGAGTCCACGGACGGCCCCCGCTATCCCCCCCGGCGGGGGTCGTCCTTTTTTCCACAGCCCGCGATCTGGCATCCACAGATTGCGGGCTGCTTCGTTCTGAGGGTCTGAACGCTGCCAGCGTGGATCGGGTCACGTACGCCGACTCCACGGGGGCTCGCCCATGCCACGTCCGCTCGTCCTGACCGCCGATCCCGCGCTCCTCGACGACCTGCTGCGGCTCTGCGCCGCCGCGGGCGCCGAGCCCGACGTGGTCGACCACGCCGAGGCCGCCGCGCCGCTGTGGCGCGACGCGCCGCTCGCCGTCGTCGGAGCCGACGCGATCGGCCGGCTGGTCGCGAGCGGCCTGCCACGCCGCGCGGGGCTGCTCCTCGTCGGCAACGACCTCGACGACGCGGGCCTCTGGCGCCAGGCGGTGGCCGTGGGGGCCGAGCACGTGCTGTTCCTGCCCGACGCGGAGCCGTGGCTGGTGGAGCGCTTCGCCGACGCGGCCGCCGACCCAGGCCGTCGAGGCCGCATCGTCGCCGTCGTCGGGGCGCGCGGGGGAGCGGGGGCGACGTCGTTCTCCGTGGCCTTGGCGCTGGCCGGGGCGCGGGCCGGGCGGCGGACGATCCTCGTCGACGCCGACGCGTACGGCGGCGGCATCGACCTCGCGCTCGGCGCCGAGGACGTCGCGGGGCCGCGGTGGGACGCGTTCGCCGAAGGACCCCCACCGGCCGGCGGCGAGGCGCTCACCGCGACGCTGCCCCGCTGCGGCGAAGTGACCGTGCTGGCGTGGCCGCGGACGAGCACGCCACTCATCCCCGCCGCCAACGTCGAGGCCGCGCTCGCCTCCGCCCGCCGCGCGGGCGACCTCGTGGTGGTCGACGTGGCGCGGTCGTTCGACGAGGCGTGCCGGGTGGCGCTGAGCGTGTGCGACGTGGCGTTCGTCGTCTGCCCCGCGGAGGTGCGGGCGTGCGCGTCGGGGCGGCGGATCGCGGACACCGTGGCGCTGTTCGCGCCCGACGTGCGCGTCGTCGCGCGCGGACCCGCACCCGGGGACCTCGATGCGTCGATCGTCGCCGAGGCGCTCGGCCTGCCGCTGGCGGGGTGGCTCGAGAAGGAGCCGGACATCGACGTCGCGCTCGACGAGGGGCGCCCGCCGGGGCGAGGCGGTCGCGGGCCGTTGGCCGAGCTGTGCGGCCGGCTCGTCGCGGAGCTGCTGCCGTGAACCCGCCCCCCGACCTCGTCGAACGCGTCCGCCGCCGGCTCGCCGCCGAGCCCTGGCCGCCGCCGCCCGCGCGCGTCGCCGCCGCCGTACGCGCCGAGGGCGGCTTCCCCGAGGGGGCCGACCCGCTCGCGCTGCTCCAGCGCCTCGAGGACGAGGTGTCGGGCGCCGGTCCGCTCGGGCCGCTGCTGCGCGACCCCGCCGTCACCGACGTGCTCGTCAACGCCCCGGACGACGTCTGGTGCGACCGCGGGGCCGGGCTCGAACGCGCCGACGCGTCGTTCGCCGACGACGCCGCCGTCGTGGCGCTCGTCCGGCGGCTGGCCGGGCGGGTGGGGCGGCGCTTCGACGCGGCGCAGCCGTGGGTCGACGCGCGGCTGCCCGACGGCACCCGCCTGCACGCCGTCCTGTCGCCGCCGGCGACGCGGGCGACGTGCGTGAGCATCCGTACGCTCCGCCGCCAGCACCTCACGCTCGCCGACCTCCGCGACGGCGGCTCCGTCTCCGGCCCGCTCGCCGAGTGGCTGCGCGCGGTCGTGCTCGCGCGGCTCGCGGTCGTCGTCTCCGGCGGCACCGGCACCGGCAAGACGACGCTGCTCGGCTGCCTGCTCGGGCTCGTCCCCGCGGGGGAGCGGCTGGTGCTCGTCGAGGACGCCGCCGAGCTCCGGCCGTCCGCGCCGCACGTCGTCTCGCTCGAGGCCCGCCCGCCCAACGTCGAGGGCGCGGGCGAGATCACCCTGCGCGACCTCGTACGCCAGGCCATGCGGATGCGCCCCGACCGGCTGGTCGTCGGCGAGGTGCGCGGCCCCGAGGTCGTCGACATGCTCGCCGCCCTCAACACGGGCCACGACGGCGGCATGACGACGCTGCACGCCAACACCGCGGCCGACGTCGTACCCCGGCTCGCGGCCCTGGCCGGACCGGCTGGTCTCACCGGTGCCGCCCTGGCGGTGCAGGTCGGCGCGGCCGTCGACGTCGTCGTGCACCTCGTCCGTCCGTCCGCGCGCAGGGTCGCCGAGGTCGCCGTGCTGTCGGGCGGCGAGGTCGTGCCGGCGCTGGTGTACGACGGCGAGCGCACCCGCCGGGGCCCCGCGCTCGACGCGCTGGCCGGTCGGATCGCGGCGCGGGGCGTCGTACCCCCGGAGGCGCCGTGACGCCGCTCGTCGTGGGTGTGCTGACGACCCTGGCGGTGTACGTCGTCACGCTGCCGCGCCCGTTCCGGCTCGACCCGCCGGGGCCGGCCGTGCGCTCGTACGCGCTGCTCTGGACCGGCGGTCTCCTGGCGGCGATCACCCTCGGCCCGGTGCTGGCGGCGGCGGCCGCCATGGCCGCGTGGGCGGTGCACGGCGTCCGCCGCCGCGCCGCCGCCGCGCGCGACGCGAAGGCCAACGCCGCCGCGCTCCCCGCGCTCTGCCGGGCCACCGCCGCCGAGCTGCGGGCGGGCGCCGCGCCTGTCGTCGCGCTGAGCCGCGCGGCCGCCGACGCGCCGGACAGCCTGGCCGCGGCGATCGACAGCGTCACCGCGGCCGCGCACCTCGGCGTACCGCCTGGCGCCTGGCCGGCGGTCCCCGGCGCCGAGCGCCTCGACGCCGTCGCCGCGCTCTGGCTGGTCGCAGCCGACGCCGGAGCCGGGCTCGCTGACGGGCTCGACCGCCTCGCGTCCGCGCTCGCCGCCGAGCAACGCCGCCGCGCCGAGCTGACCGCCCAGCTCGCCGGGCCGCGTGCGTCGGCCGTCGTGCTCGCGGCGCTGCCGGCGTTCGGTCTCGGGCTGGCGGCGGCGCTGGGCGCGGAGCCGGTGCGCTTCCTGCGTACGCCGCTCGGCGCCGCCTGCCTCGTCGCCGCGGCGCTGCTGGACGCGGCGGGCGTCCTCTGGGTACGCCGCATCACCCGCCGCGCCGCCGGATGACCGCCCTCGCCGGCCTCCTCGCCGCGCTCGCGGTGCTCGCGTCCGCGCGGCCCCGCGTACGCCGCGACCCGCGCGCGCTCACCGCGCCGGTGCCCCGGACACCGGTCGCGCCACGCCGGCCGGCGCTCGACCCGCGCGTCGCGACGGTGGCGGCTGCCGTGGGCGCGTACCTCCTCGCCGGTCCCCGCGCCGGGCCGCTCGCGGCGTTCGCCGTCACCGTCGGCCTGCCCCGGCTGCTCGCGACGCTGCCCAGCCGCGCCGCCGCCGAACGCGACGCCGCGTGCGTCGCCGCCGTACCCCTGCTCGCCGACCTCGTCGCCGCCTGCCTCACCGCGGGCGCGCCGCCCGACGCCGCCGTCGAGACCGCCGCCCGCGCCACGGGAGGCCCGCTCGGCACCGACGCGGCCGGCGCCGTCCGCGCCACGCGGCTCGGCGTCCCGCCCGCCGTCGCCTGGGCTGCGCTGCTCGCGCGCGAACGCCCCGCGCCCGTCCGCGCGCTCGCCCGCGCCCTGATGCGCGCCACGGCCACCGGCGCCGCGCCCGCCGCCGTGCTCAGAGCCGTCGCCGACGACGCCCGCGCCGCCGCGAGCGCCGCGGGGGAGGCCGCCGCGCGCCGGGCCGCCGTCGTCGCCGTGCTGCCGCTCGGGCTCTGCTTCCTGCCCGCGTTCGTGCTCGCGGGGGTCGCGCCGCTGGTCGCAGGCCTCGTTACCCACACCCTCTGAATCACCGTCCACAGATTGCCCCGCGATCCGTTTTCGACCCCTCCGAGTCGCCACGCTGGACAGACCGGATATCCCGGGCACCGGTCGGGGGCCGACCGGTCGAGGAGGAGGTGCACATGGCACGACTTCGCAGGATCCGAGAGCGCCGCGAGGCCGGCGTCGCCACCGCCGAGTACGCCGTCGCCACCGTCGCCGCGTGCGGCTTCGGCGGCGTGCTCGTCACGCTGCTCAAGAGCGAGGCGATCGTCAGCCTGCTGACGAAGACGATCGCCAAGGCGTTCAACCTCTGACGGCTTGGGCCGCGGGGCGGGCACGCACCCGCCTCGCGGCGCCGGTCAGGAGGGAACCGGCTTGAGGTCCCGCGACGTACCCGCCCTGACAGGCAGGCAGGGGTCGTCACCGACCTCCGCCTCGTCGTACGTCACCCGCGACACCTCCCCGTCGAGGGCGTCGACCCGCCACACCTCGCGGCGGCTCAGGCACTCCTCGCCGTCGACCGTGCGCTCGACGGTGGCGTGCGGCTCGTAGAGGACGACGTACCAGAGCGGGGTGTGCACGAGGCGGGCGCGGCCGCGTTCGACGAGGTAGCGCTCCGCCGCGATCCCGCGCCACGGCCGCGCCGTACGCTCCGCGATCACGAGGTCGAGCGCCTGCTCCCGCGTCACGTCGGCCGGCCGGTAGCCGTCCGGCACGAACGTCACCACCGTCAGCACCGCCAGCCCCAGCGCGCAGAGCGCGGGGACCGCGGCCCGCAGCCGCTCGGTACGCCGCTGCCACGCCGCCTGCGCGAACAGCGCCGCCGCCACCGCCACCATCGGGCCGCCGACGAACGGCGTCGTGTCGCCCTGCCGGAACGTGTACGCCCACCAGAACAGCGCCACCGCCCCGCCCGCGCGGATCGGCGTGTCGCGCGTGCGATCGCTGAGCAGCAGCGCCATCGCGATGAACGCGAGGAAGTACAGCCCGAACGGCACCGGCACCACGCCGACCAGCAGCAGCACCGGCAGCCGCTGGTACCAGGCCCGCCGCGGCGGCTTCTCGTCCTCGCTCTGCTCCGTCACACGGCCATTCTCCTGTGGACGCAGCAGTGCCAGAAAACGCGTCGTCCACAGATTGCCTTTCGATCCGGCACGGGCCCTTGCGCGCCGCCACGCTGGATGCATGACGAACGTTCGCGAACGCGCCAGCGCCACCGCCGAGACAGCGGTCGCGCTGCCCGCGCTCGTGCTCGTGCTCGGTGTCTGCGTGTGGGCGCTGGCTCTCGCCGGTACGGCGCTGCGCTGCGCCGAGGCCGCGCGGTCGGCGGCCCGTGCCGCTGCGCGCGGAGAGACGACCGAAGCCGCGACCGAGGCCGCCCGCCGCTCCGGCGGCCCGGGTGTCGCCGTCGCCACCGCCGTCGACGGCGAGCTCGTCACCGTGCGGGTCACCGCCCGTTCCGCGCCGCCGCTGCCCGTGCTCGGTCGCCTCCTGCCTCCCGTGACGATCACCCGCGAGGCCACCGCCCGTGCCGAGCCGCCCGGCGGCACTCCATGACGCGCGCGGACCACGGCTCGGCGACCGTCCTCGTGCTCGCCGCGGCGGCCGTCGTGGCGGCGTTCGGCGTGGCGGCCGCGCTCGTCGCGGGCGTCCTGCTGGCCGGCGCCCGCGCGCGGACGGCCGCCGACCTCGCCGCGCTCGCCGCCGCCGACGTGCTCGGCCGAGGAGGCGACCCCTGCGCGAGCGCGGCGCGGGTCGCGAGGGCCAACGCCGTCCGCCTCGTCACGTGCGTCCCCACTGCCACAGTCGTCACGGTCGTCGCGGAGGTGCCCGCGCCCGCCGCGTTCGGTCGCCCGGTGAGGGCCACCGCGCGCGCGGCGCCGGCCTCCGCGCTCAACTCGGGCCTCGCCGCCGCCGACACAGGAGGGAGAACGCCCGGTTCGCGCCGGTTTGCGAAGATGGAGCCGTACCCCCGGAACTTCCTCGCGGCTGACGCGTTGGGCATCCTGACGTCAAGCAGCACCGCCCACGGCAGAACGGTTCGACCATGGACGCCACGTTCACCCCACCGCCCGTCCCCGAGCAGCCGCGTCCCGCGCGCCGCCTGGTCGGCGACGCCCTGCGCCGCCCAGGCGGGCGCCGTGCCATGTCGATCCTGTCCATCGTGCTGGCCCTGGCCGGCGCGGGGATGTTCGCGTTCCCGTTCTTCACCGACATCTACTCCGCGCAGATCCAGAGCCGCCTGCGCACGCAGTTCGAGGACCCCAAGTACCGCGAGGCCTACCGCAACCGCAAGATCGCCATCGGCCAGGGCCTCACCCGTCTCACGATCCCCAAGCTCGACGTCAACGTGCTCGTGGTCGAGGGCACGACTCCCGCCGCGCTCAAGGCCGGGGCCGGGCACTACACGACGTCGCCGCTGCCCGGCGAGGCCGGCAACGTCGCCATCGCCGGCCACCGCACGACGTACGGCCGCCCGTTCAACCGCATGGACGAGCTCAGGACCGGCGACATCGTGTGGCTCGACACGCCGTTCGAGCGGTTCGAGTACACGGTCATGCCGACGTTCAACGGCAAGCCGAACGGTGGAAGGAACCCCGTCGCCGTCAGGCCCGAGGACTTCGGCGTCGTCGGCAAGCCGTCGGACCCGAAGGCGCACTGGCTCACGCTCACGACCTGCCACCCCAAGGGCAGTGCCAAGCAGCGGCTGATCCTGCGCCTCGAGCTGTCCAAGAAGCTCCCGCTGCCCAAGAGCTGACGTTCCGGAGAGACTCCGCGCCGTGGCCGTAACCTTCCTGTCCGTGGCGCGTTGTCCGTTTCGGAGCCGGACAACGGTCCGGCACCACCCAGCGGAGGAACGCAACCCGATGCGCCTGCGTCACACGTGCGTCGCGCACGGACCGGTCAACCCCGACCGGGTTCGTGACGATGCAGGGGATGGACGCGACGAGGCGCGCACGGGAGCACGTAGGAGGTCGCAGTGAGCAGTGCGCGCCGGGCAGCGATGCTGCCGTTGGCCGTGGCAGTGGGCGGGGTGCTCCTCGCGGCCACGCCCGCCTTCGCCACCGTCCGGGCCACGTGGTCCAAGCCGACCGACAACTCGACGTTCACGACGCCCGCGACCGTCGACTTCGCCGTCACGCTCGACCGCGGCACCTCGACCCTGACCAGCAGCGCCGACGGCGCGGCCGTCAGCCTCAACCTCGCGATCCCCGGCCCCAACCCCGGCCCGTACAAGGTCGACACCTCGTCCGGCACCAGCGACCGCGACCTCAAGTTCACGTTCGACCCGGCCTGCCCCAACCACGCGGGTGCTTGCGCCGCCGGCTCCCCGACGGCGTACAACGGCCGCTACACCGCCTCCCTGTCCGGCGCCACCACCGGCTCGCGCACCGTCATGCTGCAGATCCCGCCGGCCGCCCCCACGGGCGTCAGCGCGATCGCCACCGGCCAGCGCCGCATCAAGGTCTCGTGGAACGCCAACCGCGAGCCCGACCTGACCGGCTACGACGTCTTCAACGCCGACGGCGTCAGCGTCGCCTCCAACCTCCCCGCCGACCGCACCTCGCACGAGTTCGAGCTGCCGAGCAGCGGCTACGGCGGCGAGCACACGTACGTCGTCCGCGCGCACCGGCTCGCCTGCGCCAACTGCCCCGGCCCCGACAGCGGCGCGCAGCTCTCCTCGCCGATGTCGTCGCCCGCCAGCGTCACGCTGAACGAGCCGACCCCGCAGCCCGACCCCGACGAGGAGCCCGGCACCGACCCGGGCACCGACCCCGGCGACGGCGGCTACAACGGCGAGGACGAGCCCGGCAACGGCTCCACGGGCGGCGGTGGCTCCAACGGCGGCAGCGGCGGTGGCTCCGGCGGCGGCTCCACCGGTGGCTCCGGCGGCGGCGGCAACTCCGCCGACACCGACGGCGACGGCTACAACGACAACAGCACCGGCGGCTCGTTCTCCTCGGGCAAGACCGCGCAGGAGCAGACCCGCGCGGCACAGCAGCGGCTCGCGTTCGGCCTGACGTTCAAGTCGTTCGCGCCCAAGCTCGGCGCCCCCAAGCTGCCCCCGCTGCCGAAGTTCGCGCCGCCGGCCCCCGAGACGATCCCGTGGGGCACGTACGACCCGACACTCGACTACGGCGGCGACAAGAACGTCACCGGCACCGACACCATCGCCGAGGGCGGCGGGTTCAGGGACACCGTCTACGACTCCTTCTCGATGGTGTTCGAGGGCCGCAGGCTCTTCCGCTCCATCGCGATCGCCCTGCTGCTCTTCCTCGCCGCCGCGCACCTGCGCCTCTGGCTGCGGAGCACGCCGACCCCGTAACGCGCAGGGCTTCGCAGAACGACGCGGCCGGCGGCCCCGCCTCGCGCGAGCCCGCCGCGTCGGACGCGGCGTTCTGTGGAGCGTCACCACGCGTGAGACCGGCGCCTGACCTGCAGAGAACGAGTGCGCCCCCGCGCAGCGGCATAACGACGAAGGGCCCCCGCCGGAGCGGGGGCCCTTCGTCGAACGAGCGTGCTAGTGGTTGCCGCGGAACCGGCCGACGATGCCGGCCTTGTCGTCGTGCCGGGTGCCGTCGGCGGTGTCGTGGGCCGTGCCGTCGTAGCGGACGCCCTCGGTGTTGACCGCGCCGTCGACGCCGCGCTCCGTCGGGTACGGGTCGAAGCGGCCGGTGTCGCTGATCGTGTCGCTGCGGACCGCGTCGGAGACCTGGTCGCCGTACGCCACGTTGCCGGCCCCGGGGGGAACGGCGACGCCGCCCATGGTCGCCGCGGCGCGGCGCTCGGAGTTCAGCTCGGCGCGGAGACGGTCGTTCTCCTCGATGAGCTCGGCGTTGGTGCGCGTGGTGTCGTCGAGGCGCGTGGAGACCTCTTCCTCACGGATGCGGTGCTTGGCGTCGCGGCGTACGTGGCGGCGGCGCTGGAAGGAGCCCGTGATCATGAACGTGCCCAGCGTGGCGACGGCCATGGCCAGCGCGCCGAGCAGGAACACGACGTACACGGGGACGTTCCGGCTCTCGCCGAACACCTCGATGGGCAACCCGGTCTGGTTGCTCACCGCCGTCTCGACTCCGAAGACCGCCGCGGCGGCCAGGAGCAACAGGCCGAGAATTGCCATCAGTGGGACCTCCGGTGCTGCGCGCGGCGCGACTCTCGCGCCGTCCGTTACCCGCTGATGTACCCATCCGCGCACGCCAGAACCGCGTCCAGCAGGCGTACGGCGCCCGCCTTGTCGAGCGGGTTGTTGCCGTTGCCGCACTTCGGCGACTGCACGCACGAGGGGCAGCCGCTCTCGCAGCCGCACCCCGCGATGGCCTCGCGGGTGGCCCGCAGGTGGGCGACGCCGGCGACGTAGCCGCGCTCGGCGAAGCCGGCCCCGCCCGGGTAGCCGTCGTAGATGAAGACCGTCGGCAGCCCGGTGTCCTCGTGCAGTGCCGTCGAGACGCCGCCGATGTCCCAGCGGTCGCACGTCGCGAACAGCGGCAGCAGACCGATCCCCGCGTGCTCGGCCGCGTGCGCCGCGCCGGGGATGTCCGCCCACTCGACGCCGTACGACGCCAGCAGGTCGATCGGCATCGTGTACCAGACGGCGCGCGTACGGAGCTGCCGCGGCGGCAGCACCAGCGGCTCGTCCGAGAGCACCTCGCCGGTGAAGATCCGCTTCTTGAGGTAGCCGACGACCTGGTTGGTGACGTCCACGGTCCCGAAGCAGAACGTCACGGGGCCCCACGCCGCCGAACGCAGCGTCTCCACGATGCGGATGTCCGTCACGTCCTTGGCGGACGTCGTGTAGTCGGGGTCCTCGGGGTGGACGAGCGCGACGTCCATGTCGAGGTCGAGGCGGCGTACGACGTACGAGTCGCCCTGGTGCAGGTACACCGCGCCGTCGTGCACGGTCGTGTGCGAGGCCGCCGCGTCGACGGTGCCGAGCAGCCGTCCGGTCGCCTCCTCGACGATCCGTACAGGGGCACCCCCCGTCGAGCGGATGTCCGCGAGGTCGGTGGCCCGCTCGCGCCGCGCCCAGTACCAGCCGGTCGGCCGGTGCCGCAGGAAGCCGGTACGCACGAGGTCGGCGAGCCGCTCCTCCGTCCGGGGCCCGAACAGCGCGAAGTCGTCCTTCGTCAGCGGCAGCTCCGCCGCGGCCGCGCAGAGGTGCGGGTCGAGCACGTGCTCGTTGTCGGGGTCCAGCACCGTCGCCTCGACCGGCCGCCCGAACAGCGCCTCGGGGTGGTGCACGAGGTAGGTGTCCAGCGGGTCGTCGCGCGCCACGAACACGGCGAGGGCCTCGCCCCCGCGCCGCCCCGCGCGCCCCGCCTGCTGCCAGACCGACGCGACGGTGCCGGGGTAGCCGGACAGCAGCACCGCGTCGAGCCCGGTGATGTCGACGCCGAGCTCCAGCGCCGACGTCGCCGCGACGCCGGTCAGCGCGCCCGACTGCAGTGCCGCCTCGAGCGCGCGGCGTTCCTCGGGCAGGTAGCCGGCGCGGTACGCAGCGACCTTGCCCCCCAGCTCCGGCGCGACCTCGGCGAGCTGGCGGCGTACCTGGGCCGCGATCGACTCCGCTCCCCGCCGCGAGCGGATGAACGCGATCGTCCGTACGCCCTCGATCACCAGGTCGGTCAGCAGGTCGGCGGTCTCGGCGGGGGAGGAGCGCCGTACGCCGAGCTCCGCGTCGGTCAGCGGCGGCTCCCACAGCGCGAACTCCGTCGCCCCCCGCGGCGACGCGTCGTCGGTCACGGCCACGACGTCCGCGCCGATGAGCCGCGCCGCCGACGTCTCCGGCGACGACACCGTGGCCGACGCGAGGACGAAGACCGGCGACGAGCCGTACTTCTCGCAGATCCGCCGCAGCCGCCGCAGGATCTGCGCGACGTGCGAGCCGAACACGCCGCGGTAGCCGTGGCACTCGTCGACGACGACGTACCGCAGCCCCTTGAAGAACCGCGACCAGCGCGTGTGCTGCGGGAGCAGGGCGCGGTGCAGCATGTCGGGGTTGGTGAGCACGAGGTTGGCGTGCGCGCGCACCCAGTCGCGCTCCGCCGCCGGCGTGTCCCCGTCGAACGTCGCAGCCCGCAGCTGCGTCACGGTCAGCGCCCGCATCGCGCGGAGCTGGTCCATCGCCAGCGCCTTCGTGGGCGACAGGTAGAGCGCGGTGGACTTCGGGTTCTCGATGGCGGCGGTGACGACCGGCATGAGGTACGCCAGCGACTTGCCCGAGGCGGTGCCCGTCGCGACGACGACGTTGCGCCCCGCGCGGGCGTGCTCCGCCACGGCCACCTGGTGCTCGTACGGCGCCGCGATGCCCGCCACCCTGAGCCTGTCGACGAGCAGCGGCGCGACCCAGTCCGGCCATTCGGTGGTGCGGCCCGACCGGGCGGGGACGTGCTCGACGTGGGTGACCTGCGACGCGTACCTGGGCGACGCGGTGAGCCGCCCGAGCAGCGAGCCATGCACCGCCCGAGTCAACCACGGCGGTGCGACATCTTCCGCCGTGGTTAGATCGGTGCCCTCGCGGGCATACGCCGCTCGCGGCCGTAGACCTTGCCGCTGTCGTCTGCTGCTCTGGAGGAACGCGTGGACCTGTCCCTGTCGACCAGGACCGAGGGCGACCGGACGATCGTCGTCGTAGGTGGCGAGATCGACGTGTACACCGCGCCGAAGCTCCGCGAGCAGCTCATCGACCTCGTGTCGAGCGGCGCCTACCACCTCGTCGTCGACATGGAGAACGTCGACTTCCTCGACTCGACCGGCCTCGGCGTGCTCGTCGGCGGCCTCAAGCGGGTCCGCGCCCACGAGGGCTCGCTGCGCCTCGTGTGCACGCAGGAGCGCATCCTCAAGATCTTCCGGATCACCGGCCTCACCAAGGTGTTCCCGATCCACAACAGCGTCGAAGAAGCCGTCTCGGCGACGGACTGACGCGCGGTATCACCCGGATGCCCACTGTCGAGCTGCGCTTCACCGCACTCCCCGCGCACGTACGCACTGCCCGCCTGCTCGCGGCCGTCGTCGCCCGCAGGGCGGGCGTCGACGAGGGTGTGATCGACGAGGTCAAGCTCGCCGTCGGGGAGGCGTGCGCGCGGGCCGTCGGCCTGCACGCCTCGCACGCCGCGGCCGAGGACGTCGTCGTGGAGCTCAACGACGACGACGGCTGCTTCACGGTCACCGTGCGCGACCGAGGCCCGGCGCACGCCGACACCGCCGTCGAGGCGACGGGCGAGCCCGTCGCGGAGCCGCCGGACCTCATCGACTTCCACGACATCGCCGACCCCAGCGACCCCGGCGCGGCGCTGCCGGCGGGCTTCGGCCTCGCCGTCGTGGCGGGCCTGGTCGACAACGTCGAGGTCGTCACGACCGACGGCGGCACGGCCGTACGCATGACCTGGCAGCCGACGCCCGCCGAGTAGTGGTCTGGCGCGACGCCCGCCCTACGCCCTCCTCACCCCCCCCCCGCCCCTGCCGCGCCCGCCCACTCCCGCCCCCGCCCACTCCCGCCCCCGCCCACTCCCGCCGCGCCACCCCCGGCCCGCTCGTTCTTTGAAGATCATCACGCTCGAGACCGGTGCCTGGGCTCCAGAGAACGAGCGCGGCCGGTGCCACGAGACGGCGCGACGCGCCGCCCCGTTCGCGCGACTTTGAGGCGTACGGGCACCTCCCCTAGACTCCGCTAGCAAGAGGCAGCACCTCGCGCGCCTCCAATCCGCGTACGTACGCTCCCAGGCTCGCCCGCCCGGGCATCGTGCCGCGCGCGGAACGCCCGCAGTGCCGTCAAGGAGGACCGCAGCATGAACTTCCTCGCCTCAGGGGGCGGGACGATCCCGAGCATCGTGGGTGGCGACAAGACGCTGCTGCTCATCGTGTTCGCAACCTCGTTCCTGGCTCTCGCGGTGGCGTACTACCTCTCCCGTGAGGTGCTCGCCGCGAGCCAGGGCAGCGCCAAGATGCAGGAGATCGCGAAGGCCATCCAGGAAGGCGCGGCGGCGTACCTCGCGCGGCAGTTCCGGACGCTGGCGCTGTTCGTGGCGCTGACGTTCGTCGTGCTGTTCGCGCTGCCCGGCAGCGCCGAGGTCCGCATCGGGCGCTCGGTCTTCTTCGTCGTGGGCGCCGCGCTGTCGGCCATCACCGGCTACGCCGGCATGGGCCTCGCCGTCCGCGGCAACGTCCGTGTCGCCGCGGCCGCGCAGGAGGCGGGCCTCAAGCGCGCGCTGCGCATCGCGTTCCGCACGGGTGGCGTCGCCGGCATGTTCACCGTCGGCCTCGGCCTCCTCGGCGCGACGATCGTCCTCCTCATCTACGACGTGGAGGCGCCCAACGTCCTCGTCGGCTTCGGCTTCGGCGGCGCGCTGCTCGCGATGTTCATGCGCGTCGGCGGCGGCATCTTCACGAAGGCCGCCGACGTCGGCGCCGACCTCGTCGGCAAGGTCGAGCAGAACATCCCCGAGGACGACCCCCGCAACGCCGCCACCATCGCCGACAACGTCGGCGACAACGTCGGCGACTGCGCGGGCATGGCCGCCGACCTCTTCGAGTCGTACGAGGTCACGCTCGTCGCGGCGCTGATCCTCGGCAACGCGGCGTTCGGCATCAAGGGCGTCATCTTCCCGCTGCTCGTCCGCGGCATCGGCGTGCTCACGTCGATCCTCGGCATCTTCGCGGTGTCGCCGCGCGACTCCGACCGCAACGGCATGAAGGCCATCAACCGCGGCTTCTTCATCTCCGCCGCCGTGTCGGCGGTGCTCGTGGGGATCACGGCGTACGCGTACCTGCCGGCGTCGTTCGAGGAGTTCGAGGGGGTGTCCGAGGCCATCAACGGCTTCGACGGCAACCCGCGGATCATCGCCATCGTCGCGACGATCATCGGCCTCGTCCTCGCGTCGGTCATCCAGGTGCTCACCGAGTACTTCACGGCGACCGAGCGCAAGCCCGTCCAGGACATCGCGAAGTCCTCGCTCACCGGCCCCGCCACGACGATCCTGTCGGGCATCTCGGTCGGCCTCGAGTCGGCCGTCTACTCGGCGCTCGTCCTCGGCGCGGCGATCTTCGGGTCGTACCTCCTGGGCAACGGCTCCGAGCAGGTCGCCCTCTACGCCATCGCGCTCACCGGCATGGGCATGCTGACCACCGTCGGTGTCATCGTGTCGATGGACACGTACGGCCCGGTCTCCGACAACGCGCACGGCATCGCCGAGATGTCGGGCGGCCTGGGCGAGGAGGCCGACGAGATCATGGCCGGCCTCGACGCCGTCGGTAACACCACCAAGGCCATCACCAAGGGCATGGCGATCGCGACCGCGGTGCTCGCGGCGACGTCGCTGTTCGGGTCGTTCCGCGAGGCGGTCGTGTTCGCGCTGCACGAGGCGCTGGACGTCCCGCTGAACCTGCCACTGCCCGCAGGCAGGGAGTTCTCGCTGTCGATCGACAAGCCCGAGGTGCTGGTCGGCCTCGTCGTCGGCGCCGCGGTGACGTTCCTCTTCTCCGCGCTCGCCATCAACGCCGTGTCCCGCGCGGCCGGCCGGGTCGTCTACGAGGTGCGCCGCCAGTTCCGCGAGCACCCCGGGATCATGGACTACTCGGAGAAGCCCGACTACGCGGCCGTCGTCGACATCTGCACCCGCGACTCGCTGCGCGAGCTGATGACGCCGGGCCTCCTCGCGATCCTCGCTCCCGTCGCCATCGGCTTCGGCCTCGGCTACGGGCCGCTGGGCGCGTACCTCGCGGGCGCCATCGCCGCCGGCCAGCTCATGGCGGTCTTCCTCTCCAACGCCGGTGGCGCGTGGGACAACGCGAAGAAGCTCGTCGAGGAGGGCGTCTACGGCGGCAAGGGCTCCGAGGCGCACAAGGCGACCGTCATCGGCGACACCGTCGGCGACCCGTTCAAGGACACCGCCGGTCCCGCGCTGAACCCGCTCATCAAGGTCATGAACCTCGTGGCCGTGCTCATCGCGCCGACCGTCGTGAAGTTCTCGATCGGCGACGACAAGAACACCGGTATCCGCCTCACCGTCGCGCTGGTCTCGGCCGCCGTGATCGCGGGCGCGGTCGTGTACTCGAAGAAGCGCACCGTCGCCTCGGCGACGGAGATCCAGCTCGACCCGAACGACCCCGTCGGCTTCAAGTAGGCCGTACGGCATCACGTCAGGAAGGCCCGCCCCGGGAACGTCCGGGGCGGGCCTTCTTGTGCTAGAACGCGAGTCACAGGTTCGCGCGGCTTGGGGTGACGGGGGAGCGATGACGCTGGATCCGGGCTGGCTGCTGTCGACGATCTCGCAGTCGTCAGCAGCGCTCGTCGGCATCCTCGGGGGCTTCCTCGTCGTCCGGTCGACGACACTGCACCACACGACGTTCGAGCGCGAGGACGCCCTGCACGACGCGACCGCGCATCTGACCCGATGTGACAGCAGGCTGACCCTGCGCGAGCAGTCGCTTCGCGAGGCGGAGGCCTCTCTCTTCGTCGAGCAGCGGCTGGAGATGATCGTGCGCCGCGGCGGGCGGATCTCTCCCGAGGCACTCGGCTGCTCCCCGCGCGACGACCAGTACGCGGAGGTCAAGGAACGCCTGCTCGCGATGAACGGCGTCGTGGTCCGCGCCTTCGAGATCATCCGCCCGAAGATGGTCGGGGACCGGTTCTCCGCCGAGTGGTCCGATGCGAGGATCGGCTACGACATCACCGTCCACCGAAGCGAAGACCCGATCTACGAGATCGTCTACCACCACCTCCGGCGAAACCGGCTCGCTCTGCTCCGAGCGCGACGTGCGCGGGAGGGGCTGGCGTCCTTGCCGCTTCGTACGCCGCCGGGGGCGGGCGACCTGTACGGGCAACGCAAGCGGGCAGCGCAGGAACGTGTCGAGACACTGCGTCGTGAGGTCGGAGCAGCCCGCTCCAAGGTTGCGGAGGCGGACGACGATCGCACTCGCGCCGCCGAAGCGCTTCAGCGGGTCAAGGCACCCCCGGACATCGCTCGCACGTTGTGGACCCTGTGTGGTCTCACCGCTGTGGCGGTCCTCGGCCCGGTCGTCGTCCTGGCTCTCGGAACTGCTGGGACGCCCGTGCGTCTCATCGTGACAGCGCTGTTCGCCGGCGGCCTCTACGCCGTGCTCTCCGCCCTCTCGCGGCTTGCTCGCGGACGGCCTCTGATCACGCTGTCCAAGAAAGGAAAGGACTCGACCGAGTGACGATCAGCACCCGAACTTCCCGAACCGGTCTCCTGAACCCGGGCGCGTACGCTACAACCGTGTCCAACGCAATCGAGGGGGGCCTCAAGACCATGGTGGCAGGAGCCGAATCTCAGAGTGCCGCCGCCGCTCGGCGAGAGCAGTACGTCAGCGCTCCCGCTGGAATCGCGACTGCCTCGACGTGTGTTGGACAAGTAGACACGCGAGGGAGGAGGTCCCAGTGACGAAGTATCTGGTTCGGGCCACTCTCGAGTACATCCCCGGAGCCGAGGGCTCCTACGAGGAGTTCGTCGATCGCTTCGAGGACGAGCTCGACGCTCTCAACGCCCATCCCAACCTCGCGGGCTCGGACTCGTCCTGCAACCTCATCACCTGCGCCGTGCAGGTCGAGGACGCCGCGTCGGCCCTTGACGCCGTTCTGATCGGAACGACGACCATGCGCACCGCGGCGCACGCCGCAGAGGCTTCGACGCACGAGTGGCCGGGCCCCGATGACTGGCCTGACTGGCTCCATCAGAAGGCCATCGAGGCCCACGAGATCACCGAGTCGACCGGACAGTCCGAGACGGATCCGGAACTGATCACGATCTGACCGCGGCTCCCCGCGTCTAGGCTGTGTTGGTGAGTTCCGGTCAGCTGTCGTTCTTCTCCGCGGGCGCCAGGCCCGCGGCTGTCGACGACCTCGAAGGGCTGCTGTGCGGCCCCGGCCAGGTCGTACGGCAGCACGACACTGCCCGCGTCTCGGTCATCGTCCGCGAGGAGTGGCGGGTCGAGGCGTTGCAGAACGCTCTCGCCGCGCTCGGCCTCGACGGCGGCTCCGCGGAGGCGCACGAGGAGGGCGGGACCGTCGTGCGCACGCCGTTCGACCCACGTCTCGTCACCCTCGCCGAGCGCTGGTCGGGCGCCGGCGCCAAGCGCGCGCCGGCCGACCTCACGCTCGACGGCCCGCGGCTGCGCTGGTGGGCGGTCGCGGCCGGCCACGACGACCCCCAGGGGTACGTCCTGCGCCTGGGCCTGCAGGACGAGGCGGTCTGGCCGGCGGTCGGCGCCGCGCTCGTCCGCGCCGGGCTCCCCGCCGCGCAGATCGGCCCGCGCGCCGACGGCCCCGCGTACCGCATCAACGGCCGCCGCCGCCTCGACCGGCTCCGCGAGCTCGTCGGCGACCGCCCGCCCGGCGTTCCCGAAGCCGCCTGGCTGTAGGCAAAAGAAACGGCCCCCTCGCGGGGGCCGTCGGACCAGCGGGACTACCGCTGGCGTGGTGTATCCAGATTATCCTGTCCCGCCATGCAAGACAACGGGGGCATGACCAGCGCGAACGCTGTGCGCGTCATGGTCTACGTCGACGGGTTCAACCTCTACAACGGCCTCGAGGAGCTGCGCGGCCATCGCTACCTGTGGCTCGACCTCCAGGCGGTGGCCGAGACGGTCGTCAGGCCCGGCCAGGTGCTCGTCGGCGTCCGCTACTTCACCGCACGCGTCCGCAGCGACCCACCCGCCGAGCAGCGGCAGGCGGCATACCTGACCGCTCTCGGCACCCGTCCGCTGGTCGAGGTCGTCGAGGGGCGCTTCCAGCAGAAGCGGCGGACCTGCCGCACGTGCGGGGCGCGCTGGACGACGTACGAGGAGAAGGAGACCGACGTCAGCATCGCGGTCGCGCTGGTGGAGGACGGCGCCAACGACGCGTTCGACGTCGCGCTCGTCCTGTCCGCGGACAGCGACCTGTGCCCCGGCGTCCGGGCGCTGAAGCGGCTGTGTCCGGAGAAGCGGGTCGTCGCGGTGTTCCCTCCGAAGCGCCGTTCGGACGACCTGCGATCGGCTGCCGACGCGACGTTCACGCTGGGCGAGGCGAACGTCCGCAGGTCGCTCCTGCCGCGGACGGTCCAGGCCGGGCGGATCACGCTGACTCGCCCGGCGAAGTGGTCGTGAGTTGACGCGGCGCTCGCGCCGTGACCACACTCCGCCCGAATCCCCCTGCTCCGTTCGACCCTTGGAGAAGCGTGCCCGCGAAGCGTCCGTTGGTCATCGTCGAGTCGCCCGCGAAGGCGAAGACGATCGCCGGCTTCCTCGGCAACGACTTCGTCGTCGAGTCGTCGATCGGCCACATCCGCGACCTGCCGCGCAACGCCGCCGACGTCCCCGCCGCCTACAAGGGCACGCCGTGGGCGCGCCTCGGCGTCGACGTCGAGAACGACTTCAAGCCGCTCTACGTCGTCTCCGCCGAGAAGCGCGACCAGGTCCGCAAGCTCAAGGCGCTCCTCAAGGACGCCTCCGAGCTCTACCTCGCGACGGACGAGGACCGCGAGGGCGAGTCCATCGCGTGGCACCTGCGTGAGGTGCTGTCGCCGCCCGACGGCATGCCCGTACGCCGCATGGTCTTCCACGAGATCACCCGCGGCGCGATCGAGCGCGCGGTCGAGGAGTGCCGCGACATCGACCAGCACCTGGTCGACGCGCAGGAGGTACGCCGCATCCTCGACCGCCTCTACGGCTACGAGGTGTCGCCGGTCCTCTGGAAGAAGGTCATGCCGAAGCTCTCGGCGGGCCGCGTCCAGTCGGTCGCCTGCCGGATCATCGTGGAGCGCGAACGCGCCCGCATGCGCTTCAACACGGCCGGCTACTGGGACCTCGAGGGGACGTTCGACAAGGACGGCCAGGCGTTCACCGCGACGCTCGTCGCGCTCGACGGCAAGCGGCTCGCGACGGGCAAGGACTTCGACGAGAACGGCGCCCTGACGAAGGACGTCGTCGTCATGGACGAGCCCGCCGCCCGCGCGCTGGTCGAGCGCGCCACGGGCAGGTCCTATGACGTACGCAGCGTCGAGGAGAAGCCGTTCCGCCGCTCGCCGTACGCGCCGTTCATGACGTCGACGCTGCAGCAGGAGGCGGGCCGCAAGCTCCGCTTCTCGAGCCAGCGCACGATGCAGGTCGCGCAGCGCCTGTACGAGAACGGCTACATCACCTACATGCGCACCGACTCGACGAACCTGTCGGAGACGGCGCTGACGGCGGCGCGCGACCAGGCGCGGGAGCTCTACGGCGCGGCGTACGTTCCCGACAAGCCGCGCGTCTACGTCAAGAAGGTCAAGAACGCGCAGGAGGCGCACGAGGCGATCCGCCCCGCGGGCGACACGTTCCGCACGCCGGACGACGTCGCGCGCGAGCTGTCCGGAGACGAGCTGCGGCTGTACGACCTCGTGTGGAAGCGCACGGTCGCCTCGCAGATGGCCGACGCGACCGGGCTCTCCCTCCAGGTACGCCTCGGCACGCGCACGGACAGCGAGGACGTCGAGTTCGCGGCGTCCGGCAAGGCGATCACGTTCCCCGGCTTCATGCGGGCGTACGTCGAGGGCGCCGACGACCCCGAGGCCGAGCTGGAGGACCGCGAGGTACGCCTGCCCGCGCTGGCCCAGGGCGAGAAAGTCGCCACCGCCGGCATCGAGGCCAAGGGCCACACGACGCAGCCGCCCGCGCGCTACACCGAGGCGAGCCTCGTCAAGGCGCTGGAGGAGCTGGGCGTCGGGAGGCCTAGCACGTACGCCTCGATCATCGGCACGATCCAGGACCGCGGGTACGTCTGGAAGAAGGGCACCGCGCTGGTGCCGTCGTTCACGGCGTTCGCCGTCGTGGGCCTGCTGGAGCAGCACTTCGGGCGGCTCGTCGACTACCGCTTCACCGCGGCGATGGAGGACGACCTCGACGAGATCGCGACCGGCTCCGAGGACCCGGTCGCGTGGCTGCGGCACTTCTACGAGGGCAACGGCGAGCCCGGCCTGCACCGCCTCGTCTCCGAGCACCTCGGCGACATCGACGCGCGCGAGGTCAACTCCATCCCGATCGGCAAGGACGCCGGCGGCGTCGAGGTCGTCGTGCGCGTCGGCAGGTACGGCCCGTACCTCCAGCGCGGCGAGGACCGCGCGTCGGTGCCCGAGGACCTGCCGCCCGACGAGCTCACGGTCGAGAAGGCCGAGGAGCTGCTGTCCGCGCCGTCGGGCGACCGGGTGCTCGGCGTCGAGCCGGGGTCGGGCTTCGAGGTCGTCGCGAAGGCGGGCCGCTACGGCCCGTACGTCACGACCGTGCCCGCCGAGGGGTCCAAGGAGGCGGCGAGGACCGCGAGCCTGTTCAAGGACATGGACCTCGACACGATCGACCTCGACACCGCGCTGCGGCTGCTGACGCTGCCGCGCACCCTCGGCAACGACCCCGCCGACGGCGAGGAGATCGTCGCCAACAACGGCCGCTACGGCCCGTACGTCAAGAAGGGCTCCGACTTCCGCAACATCACCTCGGAGGAGCAGCTCTTCACGATCACGCTCGACGAGGCGGTGGCGATCTTCGCCCAGCCGAAGCAGCGCCGCGGCCAGCGCGAGGCCGCGCCGCCGCTGAAGCAGCTCGGCAACGACCCCGTCTCCGGCAAGCCGATGGTCGTGAAGGAGGGACGTTTCGGCCCCTACGTCACCGACGGCGAGACCAACGCGTCGCTCCGCAAGGACGACGACATCGAGACGCTCACCGACGAACGCGCCGCCGAGCTGCTCTCCGACCGCCGCGCCCGCGGCCCCGCGCCGAAGAAGCGCACCGCCCGCAAGGCGCCCGCCAAGAAGGCCCCCGCCAAGAAGGCCGCCGCGAAGAAGAAGGCGTAGCAACCCCCGGAACGCGCGGTGCCCGTCGCGCGTTCTCTGAAGATCACCACGCGTGGGACCGGTGCGCGGACTGCAAGGAACGAGCGGGGGGCCCCGGGCGCGCATCGGCGGCGCGGCTAGAGTTTTGACCAGTACGTCCGCCGACACCCGGAGCAACCCATCACCAGTTCGTCCGAGCCGGTCAAGCCCGTCTTGACCGAGCTGGCCGCCGCGCAGCTGCCCGCTCCCGAGGAGCTGCGCAACGTCCTGGCGTACACCAGCTTCCGCAGGCTCTGGATGGCGCTGAGCCTGTCCAGCCTCGGCGACTGGCTCGGCCTGCTCGCGACGACGGCCCTGGCGAACGAGCTGGCCGGCGGCGGGCCCGCCGGACGCAAGGCGAGCTTCGCGATCGGCGGCGTCCTGATCTTCCGGCTGCTGCCGGCGGTGGTGCTGGGGCCGTTCGCCGGGGCGTTCGCCGACCGGTTCGACCGGCGGAAGACGATGGTCGTCTGCGACCTCCTGCGGTTCGCGGTCTTCGCCTCGATCCCGCTGGTGCGCAACGTCCCGTACCTGCTGCTCGCGTCGTTCGTCGTCGAGGCGATCAGCCTGTTCTGGATCCCGGCGAAGGAGGCGTCGGTACCCAACCTGCTGCCGCCCGCCAAGCTCGAGGCGGCCAACCAGATCAGCCTCATCACGACGTACGGCACCGCGCCGCTCGCCGCCGCGGTGTTCGCCGGACTCGCCGTGCTGTCCAACGCGCTCGGCGCGGGCGTGGCGTTCTTCAAGACCAACCCCGTCGACCTCGCGCTGTACTTCGACGCCTCGACGTTCCTGTTCTCCGCGCTGACGGTCTACCGGCTCAAGGAGATCAAGGGCGCGCGCAAGAACCGCCCCGACGAGGAGGTGCCGGCGCGCGGCGTGTTCGGCGACATCGCCGACGGGTGGAAGTTCGTCGCGTCCTCGCCGCTGATCCGCGGCCTCGTCGTCGGCATCCTCGGCGCGTTCGCCGCGGGGGGCACGGCGATCGCGCTCGGCCTGCAGTTCGTCGGCGTGCTGGGCGGCGGCGACGCGGCGTACGGCATGCTCTTCGGCGCGATCTTCACCGGTCTCGCGGTCGGCATGGCAGCCGGGCCTCGGCTGCTCGGCAACGTCACCCGCACCCGCCTCTTCGGCCTCGCGATCATCGCGGCGGGGGCGTCCCTGTCGGTGATGGCGCTGCTGCCCAACCTGATCCTCGCGCTGTTCGCGACGGTCGCCGTGGGCGCGTGCGCTGGCATCGCGTGGATCGTCGGGTACACGCTGCTCGGCCTCGAGGTCGAGGACGACAAGCGCGGCCGTACGTTCGCCACGGTCCAGTCGCTCGTCCGCGTCGACCTGCTGCTCGTGCTCGCCCTGGCGCCGGTCACCGCGGGCCTCATCGGCGACCATCAGATCGGGCTGTTCCGGGTCCACATCCGCTCCGACGGCGTCACGATCACGCTCTTCCTCGCCGGGCTCATCGCGGTGGCGGTCGGCGTGCTGTCGTACCGGCAGATGGACGACGGCGAGATCCCGCTCTGGCGCGAGCTGGCGCGGTCGATGCCGTGGGCGCACCAGGCGCGGCTGCACGGCGTCCTCATCGCGTTCGAGGGCGGCGAGGGCGCGGGCAAGTCGACGCAGGCCGCGCTGCTCGCCGAGTGGCTGCGGGAGCGGCGCGACGACGTGGTGGTGACGTTCGAGCCCGGGGCGACGAAGGCCGGCGCCGCGATCCGCAAGGTGCTGCTCTCGCCCGCGCACGGCGAGCTGACGCCGCGGGCCGAGGCGATGCTGTACGCCGCCGACCGCGCCGACCACGTGGAGACCGTCATCCGCCCGGCACTGGCGCGCGGCGCCGTCGTCGTCACCGACCGCTACGTCGACTCCTCCCTCGCCTACCAGGGCGGTGGCCGCGCGCTGCCGATGGCGGAGGTCCGCAGGCTGTCGCAGTGGGCGACATGCGGCATCCGCCCCGACCTCACCGTGCTGCTCGACCTCGACCCGCGGATCGGCCTCGAACGCGCCGGCGGCAAGCCCGACCGCATGGAGGCCGAGTCGCTGGCGTTCCACGAACGCGTCCGTACGGCGTTCCGCGAGCTCGCCCACCACGGCCGTTCCCGCTACGTCGTCATCGACGCGTCGCGCTCGCCGGAGGACATCGCGGCGGACGTCCGCGCGCAGGTCGAGCGCCGTCTCGGCTCCGCGCTCGACGCGCCCGTCCCGCAACGCGAGCCGGTGACGACGTGAGCCATCCCCACGACGCCGCTCGCTGCGCTCGCGCCGCCGCGGGGACCCCGGCATGAGCGTGTTCGAACGGCTCACCGGCCAGCGCGACGTCGTCGCGTCGCTGACGGCCGCCGTGGCCGGTGACGGGATGACGCACGCGTGGCTGTTCACAGGGCCGCCGGGGTCTGGCAGGTCGGTCGCCGCGCGGGCGTTCGCGGCGGCACTGCTCTGCGACGACGGCGGCTGCGACGCCTGCCCCTCGTGCCGCCAGGTGGACGTCCGTACGCACCCCAACCTCGTCGTCGTCGAGCCCGCCGGGCTGTCGATCTCGGTCGACGAGGCGCGCCGCGTCGTGCGCGCGGCGTCGATGTCGGCGACGGGAGGGCGTACCCACGTCATCGTCGTGGAGGACGCCGACCGGCTCACCGAGGCCGCCGCCAACGCCTGGCTGAAGGCGATCGAGGAGCCGGCCGAGGGGACGGTGTTCCTGCTCTGCGCGCCGAGCCCGGAGGACCTGCCGCCGACGATCCGTTCGCGCTGCCGGCTCGTGACGCTGCGGCTGCCGACCGCCGACGACGTCGCCACCGTGCTCGAACGCGCCGGCAGCGAGCCCGCCACCGCCCGCTGGGCCGCGGCCGCGTCACAGGGCCACGTGGGCCGCGCGCGGGCGCTGGCGACCGACGCGGCGGCGCGGGCCCAGCGCGAGGAGGCACTCAAGCTGCCGGGACGGCTGGCGACCGTGGGGGAGTGCATCGCCGCCGCCGCCGACCTCGTGGAGGCCGCGGACGACGAGGCTGGGCGGCGTACGAAGGCGGTCGCGGCGGCGGAGACGGAGTCGTTCGTCGAGACCGTGGGCAAGGGGCGCGGGACCGCGGGTCTCTACAGCGACCTCGCGAAGAAGCAGCGCTCACGTGAGACCCGCGCCCGCCGCGACTCGCTGGACCGCGCGCTGGTGGACCTCGTCGCGTGGTACCGCGACGTGCTCACCGTGCAGCTCGGCGCGGGCGCGCCGCTCGTCCACGCGGACCAGTCCGACACGATCCGGCTCGCGGCGACGGACACGGCGCCCGAGGCGACGATGCGGCGGATCGAGGCGGTGCTCGCCTGCCGCGAGGCCATCGCGGCGAACGTCACGCCGTTGCTCGCCGTCGAGCAGCTCACGTTGGCGCTGCGCGCGGGGTAGGCCGCCGCGCCGCGCGGAAGGCGCCGCGGATGTCACCAAGAACGGAGGCCCTTAGCGCTCCTTCACGGCAGGCACCCACACGCCGCTGATCTTGTCCTGCGGTACGCGCTCGACCCGCACTCCCTGGTCGCCGTTGGTCAGGCCGACGACGGGCCGGCCCTCGGGGTCGACCGACAGCACGACGGTCAGCGCGGACCTGCCGAGGAAGCACCACGTACCGGGAGGCATCGCGCCGCCCGCCTCGACCACGCCGCGGCCCGCGCGGTCGACGGCCTCCCGGACCCCGGCGAGGTCGTCGGCGGCCCAGATCGGGTCGCGCAGCCAGTCCGGCGCGTGCCGCGCGAGCGACCCGGCGAGGCCGCGCGGCTCCGAGAGGACGAACGTCTCCCCGCCCGCCTTGTCGATCTGGATCGCCCACATCCGCGCCACGAGGTCGTACAGCGCGGAGGGCTCGCCGTAGAACGCCGCGACCGCCTCGTCGTGGCCGCGCGGCTCGATCGACAGCGACCAGACCTCCTCGATCTGCTCGACCTCGACGGGGTCGTCCACCAGCGTGATCCGGGAGTCCGCGGTGACGACCTGCGTCGGGCGGCCCTTCTCGGCGGCGACGACGATGCCGTCGTACGTCTTCGCGCCGCGCCGCCACACGACGAGCTGGCCGGGCTCCGCGCCGGTACGGCCGGTGGGCTCGCCGTGCGTGTAGACCCACTCCCAGACGGCGTGGTCGCCCTCTTTCAGCACGGGGCGGAGGCGTTCGCGCACCTCGGCGTCCGCGCCGCGCTCGACCAGCAGGCGGAGGAGCACGGCCAGGGGGTGCACAGAGACGGGGATGTCCTCCTCGCCGCGGCGGACCGTCTCGAGGCCGACGTGGAAGAGCAGGTTTCCCAGCCCGCGGTCGAGGTCGGTCAGTGCGGCGGTCATCGAGCCCTCCCGAACGTCCTGGCCGACGCTGCCGCCCGCCACACCCAGTGCACGTCGTGGGTGTCCACGTCGTGCAGCATCCGCACCGCCCACAGCGCGTCGCCCGCGACGACGTCGCGGTACGAGCCGGGCTCCGGGTCCGGCGGCTGCCCGCCGGCGAGCACGTCCACCGGTACGCCGTCCGCCACGCGGGTGACGACGCCGGCGAGGTTCTCGTCGTGGAACAGCACCCAGTCGCCGACCGAGACCTCGAACGCGCCGGGCGCCCAGCGGCGCGGCCCGTCGCCGTGCGTGTGCCAGAACGCCACGACGTCGCGCAGCGACGGCTCCTTCGGCAGGGCGAACTCCGTCGCCTCCATGCCGGCCACCCGCAGCGCCTCCGCGAAGAACGGCCCCGTCCCGTCCACGGGCCGCTTGCCGTCCTTGGTCTCGGCCCGGCCCCAGAGGCCGGTCAGGGCGGTGAGCGTGGCGTCGAGGTCGCCGTACGCGGGATGGCTGCCGAACGACCGCTTCCCCGCCGACGGCGCCCAGTGGTAGCGCACGTCCGCGAGCGGCACCCGCAAGTCGGCCGCCTTCGTCTTCTCGCTCAGCTCCGACGGCAGGCCGGTCACGGCGACGGCCCGGCCCTCGCCGTCCACCCGGACCACGACGAACGGGTTGCCGTCCCGCGCCACGAGCACGTCGCCCTCGGCGACCGGCTGGTCGGGCCCGGCGAAGCGGCGCAGCCCGTCGCCGTGGCGTTCCAGGGTGCGGAGGAACGCGACCGCCGTCATCTCCCTCTCGTCGTGCTCCAGGGCGCGCAGCACCTCGGCGGTCTTCTCGTACGTCTTGCCCGGGCCGTCGTCCCACGCCTGCGTCGCGCGCAGGAACCGCTGGAGGTCGTCGCCGTCGACGCCGAGGAGGCGGCGGTCCACGGCCCGCGAGACGCGGTCGACCTCCCAGCTCGCGTAGTCGCCGAGCGCCGCGCCGGGCACGACCGGCTTGTGCTTCTTCCTGCCGTACAGGTCGTTGACCCGGCTGAGGCGGCCGGCGTCGACCGCGCGGACCGGGCGGCTGTCGGGCCTTCGTCCGAGGAACGCCTCCCGCTCGTCCGCGGAGCGCTCCCGCAGCGCGTTGGTCGCCGTGGCGGTGAACGCGCGGATCATGCACGCCTCGGCCCAGTCCTCGTGCGGGTCGGTCGTCGAGTAGTCGGAGAGGAAGCCGATCGTCGTCAGCCACGTGGTCACGTCCGCGGCGCTCGACCCCGCGGCCGGCGCCGGGTTCGCGGCGACCTTGTCGTGCTTCAGCCCGATGGCGTTGCCCACGAGGTACGACGCGGTGACGACGTTCGGGGGCTCGCTGGTGAACGGCGCGATCATCGGGCCGAGGACAGGGAACGACAGCACGCTGTAGTTGGGCGTCTTCCAGCCGACCGCGCCGGCGTAGTCGGACATGAAGTCGCGGTTGAGGCCGTGCTTGGTGAAGCCGTTCACGCCCGCCCAGAACAGGAACGGCAGCGCCGGCAGCAGCCACACCGCGCCGAGCGCGGCGCCGCCGATGACGACGGCGGTGGTGGCCTGGATGGCGACGTCCTCGAAGACCTGCCCGCTCATCCTGAGCAGGTCGCGGGAGATGGCGTCGGCGCCGCCGCAGCGGTTGGTCATGTACACGTGCGCGAACTCGTGGAGGAACGTCAGCACGAGCTCCTGCTCGTTGGCGGTCGGACGTTCGCCGGCCTTCGACGGCGCGATGTGGTCGCGGTAGGCGCGCTGCCTGTCGGCGCGGTCCTTGGGGTCCTTCAGCTTGGCGAGCGCCTTCTCGGTCTTCGGGTTCTTCCTGTCCAGGTACGACTCGTCGAGCACGACGAACGCGAACGGCAGCGGGAAGTGGAACGGCCGTTCGAGGACCTCGTGGCGCAGGATCGGCACCGGGCCCACGCCTTCGAACCACGCCTCGGGCAGCTGGAGCAGCAGGTCGTAGAGCACGACCGCGGCGCGGCGCCCGGCGTCGTCGTCCCACGTCCGGCCGCCGGGCAGGTACCCCGCGGCGTCCGCGAGGTACGGCCAGTGCGCGGGCCAGCCGAGCCGGAGGGTGACGTCGGCCCAGGCGTGCTTCGTCACGCCGGCGTCCTTGACGGTGGCGCGGACCCTGACCTTGGTACGAGGGGTGCCGCCCTTGTCGACGTACGGCAGTGCGGGCGCCGTGTAGGTGCCGTACTGGTCGATCGTGCCGAGCGGCGTCTCGACGTCGACGCCGCCGAGCCGGGCGCCGTGCTCGTCGTACAGCGCGAGGTCCCTGTCGGACGAGAGCAGGTCGGTGCGGCCCAGCCTGGCCGTGAAGTCGAGGGTCGCCGGGTCGGCGCCCGGCACGATGGAGACGGCCGCGGTCGCCGGATGGATCGTCAGATCCGCCACGGGGGCGCTCGTACCCCGCGCGGTGGTGGCAAACCCGCGACTTCGTGATCTTGGCTGCGTTCGTGTCGGCCGGGCAGCACGAACGCAGCCAAGATCACGAGAAGCGGGGGCGGCGGCGCGCCGCCGTGGTCGCGACGGACACCGCCGACAGCGCGGCCGAGAGGACGACGGCCAGCAGCGCCGTCCGCGCCGAGAGCGCGCCGGGCAGCGGCACGTCGAGCGCGCGGGAGAGCAGCGCCGTCGCGAGCAGCGCCGTGCCGCCGTGCCAGAGCACCGCGCGGACCGTCGCCCACCGTGCGACTGCGCCGAGCCGCGCAGTCCGCGCCGCCACGTCGGCTCCCGCGCTCATCGCCCAGATGTAGCCCGCGGCCGCCACGACGACCGGCGCGAGGCCGCCGACGAGCGCCAGGGCGCCGACGGCGTCGAGGTACGCCGTCGCGTCCAGCGCCAGCAGCGCCGCGTCGGCCCACGCCGCGAGCACGAGCCAGCCGAGCGCGACGGCGAGCGCGGAGTTGGGGGCCGCGCCGCGCAGCCGTACGACGTCCCAGCACAGCACGGTCGCCGCCCAGGCGAACGCCGCGACGCCGATCGCCGCCACCGGCCGCAGCCCGAGCAGCAGCGCGAACGACGCGGCCGTGACGCCGTACGCCGCGACCGGCAGCAGGCGCCGGGCGCGACCGTCGGCGCCGTCCGCGACGCGAGCCCGCAGCAGCGTCGGCCCGAGGAACACCAGCGTCGCCAGCACCGGCACGCCCGCCCAGCCGAGGAGGGCGACGTGGAGGTGGGCGAGGCGGACGTTCGCGTACCAGCGCCCTGGCAGCACCCCGGTCCCCAGCAGCGCGCCGAGCAGCGCGGCGTGGAGGAACGCGCCGTACGCCCGCTGGTACGCCCGCACCACCGGCGCGTGCCGCGCGGGCAGCGCGCGGCGGCGCATGCGGCGTACGTCCCGCCAGCCGAGCAGCACCTCCGCCGAGACGACGGTCGCCCCAGCAGCGACCAGCCATGGCACCGCCGACACCCGGCCCGTGAGCACCAAGAGCACGCCGGCGTTGCGCGCCGCGATCCGCCAGAGATGCGGGCCGCCGTCGTCGCGGACGTGGAGCAGCGTCGCGGCGAAGTGCCGCATGAGGTCGGCGAGCAGGTTGGTCAGCACGCCGAGCGTGAACAGGTGCACGGCCAGCCACCGGCCGCCTGGCAGCGCGGAGCCCGCGACCAGCCACGTGCCGGCCGCCGCGGCCCACACCCCAGCGACCGCGAGCGTCGTACGGACAGGCGTGAACGGCGTCATGCCCCGATCGTCCGTCCCCGCGTGCCGCGAACCGAGCGGCCTAGGTCCCTGAAGAGGAGGACGTACGTCCCGATCCGGGCCGCGCGCCGCGACCCCGGCACGTAGCATCGGCGCGTGGGCATGGTCTGCGCCGTGTCGTTCGAACGCTACGGGCGCCTCTACTACCTCGATCCCGGCGAGCACGCGCCGCGGGTCGGCGACCTCGTGCTCGTCCCCACCGACGACGGCCCCGAGGTCGCGGAGTGCGTGTGGGCGCCGCAGTACGTCACCGAGGACATCGGCGGCCTCCCGACGCTGCAGGGCATCGCGAGCAACGACGACCTCCAGCGCGACGAGCGCAACCGCCGCAAGCGCGCCGAGGCCCGCCTCGCCGCGAAGCGGCTCATCAAGGAGCACGGCCTCCCGATGAAGGTCGTCGCGGTCGACTACGTCCCGGGCCGCAACCGGCACACGATCTACTTCTCCGCCGACGGCCGCATCGACTTCCGCGCGCTCGTCCGCGACCTCGCCAAGACGCTCGGCGGCCGGGTCGAGCTGCGCCAGATCGGCGCGCGTGACAGTGCGCGCGTCCAGGGCGGCATCGGGCCGTGCGGGCGCGACCTGTGCTGCGCGACGTTCCTCCAGGACTTCGAGCCGGTCTCGATCCGGATGGCGAAGGACCAGGACCTGCCGGTCAACCCGCTCAAGATCAGCGGCGCCTGCGGCCGCCTGATGTGCTGCCTGAAGTACGAGCACCCGCTGTACCAGGAGTTCAAGGCGACGGCCCCCAAGGTCGGCGAGCCCGTCGAGTCGCCGGAGGGGCCCGGCGTGGTCGTCGGCCACAACGTCCCCACCGACAGCGTCGTCGTACGCCTCAACGACGCCGGGCGGCGCTGCGCCTGCTCCGTCGCGTCGGTGTGCGGGTCGCGTCAGGAGTACGACTCCGGCCGCGCGGCCGGCCTGCGAGCCACCCCGGAGGACGCGTGAACGCCCGCCTGCTGACCGCCGCCCTGGCCGCCGTGCTGGCGGCCTCCGCCTGCAACGACGGCGGCACGCCGAACGCCGACCCGACGCCCGGCGAGACGACGGCGAGCGCGAGCGCTACCACCACGAAGCCCACGGTCAAGCCGACCGCGATCCCGTCGTTCCCGCAGCCGGCCTCGCCGCAGGTCGTCGCCGCGGTGAAGAAGTACGGCGAGCGGAAGCTGTCGTGGCGCGGCTGCGGCGACGGCTTCGAGTGCGCCACGATGCCCGTCCCCCTCGACTACGAGGACGCCGGCAGCGACACGATCGACGTCTCCGTCATCAGGCTCAAGGCGCGCAAGCAGTCGCGGCGCATCGGCTCGCTCGTCCTCAACCCCGGCGGCCCCGGCGGCTCGGGCGTGGAGTTCGCGCGGCAGGCCCGCCAGCTGCTGCCCGGCGAGATCCTCGACAGGTTCGACACGGTGTCGTTCGACCCGCGCGGGGTGGGGGAGTCGGCGCCGGTCGACTGCCTCGACGACGCCGGGCTCGACCGGATCCTCGCCGCCGACCCGTCGCCCGACGACGCCGCCGAGCGGAAGCGGCTGCTCGACCTGAGCCGCGACCAGGCGCAGAGCTGCCAGCGCAAGAGCGGCAGGCTGCTGAAGCACCTCGGCACCGTGGACACGGCCAAGGACATGGACGTGCTGCGTACGGCGCTCGGCGACGACAAGCTGACCTACGTCGGCTTCTCCTACGGCACCGTCCTCGGCGCCCGCTACGCGCAGCAGTTCCCCGGCAACATCCGCGCCCTCGTTCTCGACGGCGCCGTCGACCCGATGCTGACCAGCCGCGAGGTCGCCGTCGCCCAGGCGGTCGGCTTCGAGCGGGCGCTCAACGCGTTCTTCAAGGACTGCGCCGCGCAGCGCTGCCCGTTCTCCACGCACGGCGACATCGGGAAGACGTACGACGCCCTCGTGGCGAGCATCGACCGCTCGCCGCTGAACGCGTCCGGCGGGCGCAAGCTGGGGCCGAGCGAGGCGCTGTTCGGGGTCGCGGCGGCGCTGTACTCCCGCGAGTACGGCTGGCCGGTGCTGCGGCAGGCGCTCGAGGCGGCGTACTCCGCCAAGGACGGCACGATGCTCATGGCGCTGTTCGACAACCTCGTCGAGCGCGACGAGCGCGGTCACTTCTCCAACTCGGTCGAGGCGCAGGCCGCGATCTCGTGCGTGGACGGCGTCTACTCGAAGGACCCGAAGCAGTACGACGCCGACGCCAAGGAGTTCGCCCGCCAGGCCCCGCGCTTCGGGCCGGCGCTGGCGTACGGGCCGGTCGTCTGCGCGTACTGGCCGGTGCCGCCGGTCACGCGGCCGGGCGTCGTCAGGGTCGAGGGCGCCCCCCCGATCGTCGTCGTCGGCACGACGGGAGACCCCGCGACGCCGTACGACTGGAGCGAGTCCCTCGCCGACCAGCTGCCCGGCGTGCTCGTGACGTACGAGGGCGATGGGCACACGGCGTACGGCTACGGTCGCAGCCAGTGCATCGACGACGTGGTGGACGCCTACCTGATCTCGCTCACGGTGCCAAAGACGGGCACGCGCTGTACGTGATCGGCTAGCATCCTCGACGCACCAGCGCCGCCCTAGCTCAGTCGGCAGAGCATCTCACTCGTAATGAGAAGGTCGTCGGTTCGATTCCGACGGGCGGCTCCACCCCTTCGTCGTGCCGGGTTTCCTCCGGGGACGACAAATCACGCGCCGGGGAGGTTCCCACGGCACGCGTGTCGAACGACAATATTTACGATCCGGGGCAGTACTCCACGCCGGGCTTGCGCCCGTCGGGGAGGACGATCCCGACGAACTGGCATTCATTGGGGTCGCTGTCGGCGACCGCGGGGGTGGCGAGCGTGGCAAGAGCGAGCAGGACGGGGGCAACGGCCTTGAGCATGACTGGCCTTCCTGGCTGTGGGGACGGGACCCTTACTCCACGTGGAACGGACGCCGCCCTTACCGCCGACCGCCTGGGCGCCGCCTGGCCCGAGGTCTCCGCGCGCCTGCGCCGGATGCTCGCGAGCCGCGGCGTCGACCCCTCGCTGAACGACGACATCGTCCAGGAGGTCGCGGTCCGCGCACTCGACAAGCGGGTGCCGTTCACCGATCCGGACGACCTCTACCGCTGGGCGGCCACGACCGCGCGCAACCTGCACGTCGACCACGTCCGGGGCGCCTGCCGGATCACGTGCGACGAGGAGCTCGTGCTCGTTGCCGACGCCACCGACGTCGCGCACACCGCCGAACGCCGCGTCGCGCTCGGCCACGTGTTCCGCGCGATGGCCGTCATGCGGCCCGGCGAGCGCGACGCGATCCTCGACTCGCTCGAGGACCGCGAGGCGCGGACGTCGCAGCTGCTCGTACGCCGCCACCGCGCCCGCGCCACGCTGCGCAAGGCCGTCGGCGGCGTGCTCACCGCCGCCATGGTCGCCAGGCTGCGGCTGCGGGAGGTCGCGCCGGCGCTGCGTACGGCGTCCGCCGCGGCCGCCATCGCGCCGGTCCTCGCGATCGGCACCAACGGCCTCTTCGTGGAGCCGGCGCCCGGCGCCCCCGCCCGGGTGCCGGCCGCGGCGGCGCCGGCGGCGCGCGCCGTCGTACGAGCACTCGCCGCCAGGCCCGCGGCGCCTGTCGTACGGGCCGAGGCGCGCACGGCTCGTACGTCCACGGCATCGACGCGTCCGGTCCGCGTCGCTGAAGCCGCCCCGCGGCCCACCGACGAGGAGCCGCCGGTGAGCTCGAGCAACCAGGTCGGCCCGGTCATCCGCGAGACCCGGCCCAACCCGTCCGGCAAGCGGAGCCTCTGCGTGCAGGAGGACCGCGACGTCAACCTCTGGTGCGCGCCGACGGTCCGCGAGATCGAGCCCGCGCCGGACCCGCGCCCGTAGGCCTGTAAGGATTTCGCGGCTGGAACGTGTACTACCCGGCACCGACGTCCCCGGTGCCGGCAACGCCCTCGCCGCGGTCCCCACACGCGCGGCGGACGGGCGGTCCCGCGCGGGCCACCCCCCCGGCCCGCGCGGGACCCTATCCTCCGCATCATCGCGAGCGGCGCCCCTGACGACGCTCGCCGCGTTGTCGGGGTGCCCGATAGCTTGCTATCGGGCACCCCTTCCGCCTTGCGAGCCTCGCCACGGACACCACTCGCGACGATCCGGCCTTCCTCGCCCACCCCGTGGGGCTAAATGTCCTGGTTGGCGACGGCGGCGACATACGGGACGATGTCACCCGAACGGGCCAAGGATGTTTGATCCTGTGCACGAACGGTTACTAGCAGTGACACCACCGTCCCCGGACGGCGGGCTCGGGCGTGCGCGCCCGTACTACGGCGTTCTGGAGGCGGTCGTGCGTACCCGGCGGTTCCTGGCGACGGCCCTCGCCGTCTCCGCTGCTCTCGCCCCCGCCGCGGCAGGCGCCGCCGCGCGCCCCGCTCCGTCCGCGTCCCCCGTCATCGTCCAGGGCTACGACGCCGCCGCGACCGCCGAGGCCGTACGCCGCGCCGGCGGCCGGGTCACCGCCGACCTGCCGCTCGTGCACGGCGTCGCCGCCGACGTCACCGCCGCCACCGCCGCGCGCCTCGCCGCCGACCCCGCCGTCCGCGCCGTCACGCCCGACTCCGAGGTCCGGGTCACCGGCCTCGCCGACGGCGCCACCGGCACCAACGTCAGCACCGTCAAGTCCGTCTACCGCGACGAGATCGGCGCCACCGCGCTGGCCGTGCAGGGCGCCGACGGCGCCGGCGTCCGCATCGCGCTGATCGACACCGGCGTCAACGACGTCCCCGACCTCGCCGGCCGCGTCGTCTCGATCGAGGACCCCGGCAGCACGCCCGAGCCGTTCCGCGGCACCGTCCGCTGCGTCGACTTCTCGGGTGAGGGCGACTGCGTCGACAGGTACGGCCACGGGACGTTCCTCGCGGGCCTCATGGCGGGCAACGGCACGTCGTCCGGCGGGCACTTCACCGGCGTCGCGCCGGCCGCCGAGATCGTGTCGCTGAAGATCGCCGGCCGCACCGGCGCCGCCGACGTCAGCAAGGTGCTCGCCGCGATCCAGTGGGTCGTCTCGTTCCGCGAGCAGTACGGCATCGACGTCCTCAACCTCTCGCTCGGCACCAACAGCAAGGTCTCGCCCTGGCTCGACCCGCTGAACTTCGCCGTCCAGCGCGCCTGGAAGTCCGGCCTCACCGTCGTCGTCGCGGCCGGCAACACCGGCCCCGGCGCGCGGACGATCAGCAAGCCCGGCGACGACCCGTACGTCATCACCGTCGGCGCCGTGGACGACCGCGAGACGCCCGGCCAGGACGACGACCGGCTGCCGCTGTTCTCGGCTCGCGGCCCCGTCGTCGACGGCCTGTCCGCGTGGGTCAAGCCCGACGTCGTCGCCCCGGGCGGCCGCGTCGTGTCGCTCCGCGTGCCCGACAGCCACATCGAGGAGGTGGCGGGGGCGGGGCCGTTCGCGGGGACGCCGTACGCCGCGTACCGCCGCGGCAGCGGCACCTCGATGTCCGCCGCGATCACCTCCGGCGCCGTCGCGCTGCTGCTCCAGCGGCACCCGACGTGGACGCCCGACCGCGTGAAGTACGCCCTCACGTCCACCGCGCAGAAGGTCGCCGCCCGCGACCGCAACCAGGTCGGCTCCGGCCTGATCCGCGCCGACCTCGCCGACACCGCGCGGGCCGGCCTCGCCAACGCCGCGCTGCCGTCCGGCGACGGCACCGGCTCGCTGCAGGGCGCGCGCGGCGACGTCCTCGTCGGCCGCTGCGACCCCGGCACCGGCGAGTGCCAGCGCTGCGAGGCCGACGGCAGCTGCCCGGCGATCACCGGCGACGAGACCGCGCAGGGCAGGCAGTTCGTCGACGACCGTTACGCCGAGGGCCAGTGGACCGACAGCAGCTGGTACACCAGCCAGTGGGCCGCGCCGCTGCTCGGCAACTCCTGGTACGGCAACAGCTGGTACGGCAACTCCTGGTACGGCAACAGCTGGTACGGCAACTCCTGGTACGGCAACTCCTGGTACGGCAACACCGAGTACGACGAGAGCTACGGCACGCCGGGCAGGGGTGGCAGCTGGTATGGCGCCTGGCGGTAGGGCTCGGCGCAACGGCAGCGCGGCCGCGCCCGACGGCCACGGCGCAGCCGTTCTCTGCAGGCCGTACACCGGTCTTGCGCGTAGTGATCTTCAAGGAACGACTCGGCGGGCAGGATCGTGACTGAGCCGGGGGCGGCCACCGCCGAGCGGCGCACCAGCACGGCCCTCCTCGCGTACGTCACCGGGCTGGCGTTCGTCGCGGCCATCGCGGCTATCGCGGCGTCGCGCTACGACCAGGACCCGCCCGGCGCCGTCCACTGGGCCGCGCTGCCCGCGCTGGCGCTGCTCATCGCCGGCGGCGAGGCGATGATCGTCCGCGTCCGCTACGGCGACGAGGTCGACGGCATCAACCTCGTCGAGTCGGCGATGGCGCCGCTGCTGTTCGCGTTCCCCGGCAGCGCCGTCGTCCTCACGGTCGCGGCCGTCCAGCTCTGCGTCCACGTCGCGAAACGGCAGCCGCCGATCAAGACGGCGTTCAACGTCGCGCAGTGGGCGCTCGCCGCCGCCGCGGGCGCCGCCGTCGTCGCGCGGGTGTCGGAGGGGCAGGGCATCAGCGAGGCCAACGTCGCCGCCGTCGGTGCCGCCCTCGTCGCGATCTGGGTCGTCAACAACGCGGCGTTCACCGCCGTCGTCGCGGTCGCCGGCGGGCAGCGGCCAGGCGGGCTGATCCGCGACATGATGCCGGTCATCCTGCCTGGCTGGGTCGGCGGCTGGTTCGTCAACGCGCTGCTCGGGCTGCTGTACGTCCTCGCGTACGCCGCGCACCCCGCCGCCGTCGTGCTGTTCCCCGTGCCGCTCGTGCTGCTGCACCTCGCGTACCGCGGCTACGCCACCGCCCGCGCCGACCGGCTCCGCCTCGCCGTCCTGCACAAGGCCGCGCGCGTGCTCACCGAGCGCCTCGACGCGCACGAGGCGATCCCCGAGTTCCTCGGCGAGGTCGCCAACGGCTTCGAGGCGCGCGCGGTCATGCTCGTCCTGTCGGGAGAGGGCGCGCGGGCCGTGCACACCGTCCGCGAGAGCGCGTACGACGTGGCGTCCGAGGCCCCCGACGCCGTCTCGCTGGCCGGTGCGCTGGCGGCGCACCCCGGTGCCGTACGCATCAACGCCCGCGGCCGTACGCCACTCGCGCAGGCCGTCGCGGCGGCCGGCTGGCGCGACTGCCTCGCGGCACCGCTCGTGGACGAGAGCCGTACCGTCGGCGCGCTCGTGGTCTTCGACCAGGCGGGCGTGCAGAGCGGCAGCGAGCTGACCGTCCTGGAGACGCTGGCCCGCGAGACCGCGGGGTCGCTGGCGCGCGGCCGCCTCGTCGCCTCCGTCATGGAGGAGCGCCGCCGCCTCGACGAGATCGTGTCGTCCACGTCCGACGGCATCTGCACGCTCGACGGCGACGGCGTCGTCCGGTCGTGGAACCCCGCCATGGAGGTCATCACCGGCCTCGACGCGGCGTCGGTCGTGGGGCGGGCAGGGGCACTGGCGCGGCTGCAGGTGCGTTCCAAGACGGGGGCGCCCGTCGAGCTGGCGCTGTGGCCGAGCCGCTACCTGCCCTCCGAGCTCACCGTCACCCGTCCCGACGGGGACGAGCGGCGGCTGTCGTGCTCGTACAGCAGGCGCGGGGAGGACGACCGTTCCGTGCTGGTGCTCGTCGCCCGCGACGTCACGCCCGCCGACGAGATCGAGCAGCTGCGCGAGGAGTTCGGGCGGCTCGTCGAGGCGGAGGCCGCGCAGCGCCTCGTCGTCGAGCAGCTGCAGGCCGCGGTCATGCCGCTCGTGGCGGACGTACGAGGGGCCGAGCTCGGCGTCTCGTACCTCGCCTCCGAGGAGACCGCGCCAACCGGCGGCGACCTGTACGACTGGCAGGAGCTGCCCGACGGCGACGTGCACGTCGCGGTCGTGGACGTGCTCGGCCACGGCGTCGCGGCGACCAAGGACGCGCTCGCGGTGGTGCACACGTTGCGGACCATCGCGGTCGACGGGACGCCGCTGGAGGAGATCATCGGCCGGGCCGACCGGCTGCTCGGAGCGCTGCACCCCGACCTCGTCGCGACCGTCGTCGTAGCCCGCTACACGCCGTCCACCGGTCGCCTGCGGGTCGCGTCCGGCGGCCACCCGCCGGCGCTCGTCGTGTCCGCGCGCGGCGAGGTCACGCAGCTGTCCGCGCACGGCGGCGCCATCGGCTGGCCCGGAGCCGGCAGCGACCTCATCGCGGAGACCGTGCTCGACGTACGCGACGCGCTCGTCCTCTACACCGACGGCCTCGTCGAGGCGGGCAAGGACATCCTCGCGGGCATGGACGCGCTCGTACGGCACGCCGCCGACGTCGCGCACCTGCCGGCCTCCGACCTCGCGGCGGAGCTCGTACGGCGCGCCTTGGAGGGCGCCGCGCGACGGGACGACACTCTCGCTCTGGTGCTGCGGCGGCTGCCCGTGCCGGCGGCTGAGCGTACGCGGACATGGACCGTCTCGCCGTCGGTGAGTGCGGTGTCGGTGACGCGTCGCGCCGTCGAGGAGTGGCTCGGCGGGCACGGCGTGGCGTGCGACGACGCGCTGCTCACCGTGAGCGAGCTGCTCGCCAACGCCGTCCGGTACGCCCGCACGTCCGCCACCGTGACGGTGTCGGTCGAGGGCCCGTCGGTGGTCGTGGAGGTCTCCGACGACGGCCCCGGGGTCGCGGACCTCGAGTCGCGCGGGACGGCGTTGCCGGCGGCGGACGCCGACAGCGGGCGCGGGCTGTACCTCGTCCGCGCGGTGGCGTCGGACGTGACGACGTTGAGCACGTCGGAGGGCTCCGTGATCCGCGCGGTCGTCCCGCTCCCGGTGCCCGCCCCGCTTCCGGCGGAGTAGGAGGGCGCGTCGCGCCGCCAGGCGCCGCCGCCTTTCGTGATCTTGGCTGCGTTTCTGCTGCTCCGCCTACACAAACGCAGCCAAGATCACGAAGTCTCGCGCTCAGCCGGCGGCCCGCCGCGGCCGGTCCTCGCCTCGTTCTCTGCAGTAGTTCCGCCGGTCTTGGGCGTGATGATCTTCAAGGAACGGCGCGACGAGCCCTAGAGTCGTCTACCGCCTCGCCAACGAGGCCGGGACGGTCGTCTGACCTACTCCGCGGCGGGCTCCGGCTCGACCTCGGCCGGCGCCGCGTGCGCCACCCGCGCGCGTTCGTACGACCGCTCGATCTCGGCCTCCGCCTCGACCCGCCCGACCCACGTGGCGCCCTCCACGGACTTGCCGGGCTCGAGGTCCTTGTACGTCTCGAAGAAGTGCTGGATCTCGAGCTGGTCGAAGCGGGGCACGTGGAAGATGTCCTGCAGGTGCGACTGCCGCGGGTCGTGCGCGGGCACGGCGAGGACCTTGTCGTCGCCGCCCTTCTCGTCGCTCATCCGGAACATCCCGATGGCCCGGCACTCGATGAGGCACCCGGGGAACGTCGGCTCGTCCAGCAGCACCAGGACGTCCAGGGGGTCGCCGTCCTCGCCGAGCGTGTCCTCGATGAAGCCGTAGTCGGCGGGGTACCGCGTCGACGTGAACAGCATCCGGTCGAGCCGGATCCGCCCCGTCTCGTGGTCCATCTCGTACTTGTTGCGGTGACCCTTCGGGATCTCGACCGTGACGTCGAACAACACTGTGGCTGTCTCCTCGCGCCGTGGCTGACTCTCGTTAGTCTGCCCCGTGGCCTCCGTACGGCGCGTCGCGCTCTCCGTCGCGGCCGCCGCCGTCCTCGTCGGCGGTGGCGGCGCGGTCGTCGTCGCGTACCGCTCGGCCGAGCAGCCACAGGCCCGCCCGAGCGCCTCGCCGACCCCGAGCGCCACCCCGGCCCCGACGCTCCCGCCGATCGTCGTCCGTACGCCCGCCGCCCTGGCCGCCGCACCCACCGCGGGCCCCGCGGCGGACCCGCAGGCGGTGGCCCGTACGCTCTCCGCCCGCCTCGCCGACCCCGACCTCGGCTCGCGCGTCAACGCCCTCGTCGTCGACGCCACGAGCGGCGCCACCCTCTACGACAGCAACGCCGCCCTCCCGGCCATCCCTGCCTCGACCACCAAGGTCTTCACCGCCGCCGCCGCCCTCAAGGCGCTCGGCCCCGAGCACCGCCTCACCACGCGCATCGTCACCCAAGCCCCGCCAACCAACGGCGTCCTCGACGGCGACCTCGTCGTCGTCGGCGGGGGAGACCCCACGCTGACGAACGACCCCACGCCCGAGTCGTACCCGAAGCCCGCCACCCTCGCCTCCCTCGCGCGCCTCGTCCGGAAAGCGGGCGTAAGAAGAGTCACCGGCGACTTGGTCGTCGATGCCACGCTCTTCGACGGGCCAGGCCTCGCGCCGGGGTGGAAGCCGACGTACGTCACCGAGGGGTCGGTCGCGCCGATCCGCGCGTTCATGGTCGACGGCGGCCGGGTGCGCATCGGCGACGACCCGCGCAACGCCGAGCCCGACCTGGCCGGCGCGATCAAGCTCCGCAACGCCCTGCGCAACGCCGGCGTCAAGGTCGGCGACGGCCTCCGCCGCGGCGCCGCGCCGCCGCAGGCCACCGAGCTCGCGCAGGTCGAGTCCCCGACGATCGCGGCACTGGTCGAGCGCATGCTCGCGCGATCCGACAACGAGCTCGCCGAGTCCCTCGCCCGCCACGTCGCCATCGCGCGCGGCGCCAGCGCCGACTTCGCCGGCGTCGCCACCGCGCTGCCCGCGACGATCCGCGACCTCGGCGGCGACCCGCCCGACCTCAGAGACGGCTCCGGCCTCTCGCGGCTCAACCGCGTCACGCCGGCCCAGCTCGTCGGCGTGCTGTCCGTCGCGGTCCGCGAGGCGCGCCTCAACGCCGTCCTCACCGGGCTGCCCGTGGCGGCCTTCAGCGGCACGCTCTCGACCCGCTACGACACCGCGCCGTCGAGCAGCGCGGCGGGCCGCGTCCGCGCCAAGACGGGCTCCCTCGACAACGTCGCCACCCTCGCGGGAGTCATCGAGACGCGGAGCGGGCGGCTGCTGGTGTTCGCGTTCACTGCCGACCGGCTGCCCACGAGGTTCGTCGCCGCGGCGGGCCGGGCGCTCGACGCGGCGGCCGCCGCGCTCGCCGCCTGCGGCTGCCGGTAGCATCAACGCCACCAACGCCCCCGGAGGACACCCCGCCGATGTCGCCTCGCCGCACCCTCACGCTGCTCACCGCGACGCTGCTGCTCGCGCTCTCCGGCGCGGCGTACGCGCAGCCGGCCCCGCCGCCGCCGATCTCCGACGTGAAAAACGGCCGGCCGTGGACGTACGTCTTCGCCAACATGATCCTGTTCGCTGCCGTCCTGCTGCTTGTGGCGGTCGTGGTCGGGTACCTCGTGAAGTCCAGGGACTTCCGCGCCAACCAGAAGCGCGGCGGCAGCAAGTAGCGAGGAGGCTCCGCCCGCATGCGCGAGACGATCGACTGGGACGTCGCCGTCTCGACGGCCAGGGCACTGGTCCGCCCGGGACCCCAGATCAGCCCCGACGAGGCGCACGCCGTCGTCAGCGAGCTGCGTTCGATGGTCCCCGATGCCGAACGCCACGTGGCGGCGTTCACCGGCCTGACGCTGCCCGACCTCGACGTGCCGGTCGCGGTCGTGGACCGGATCGGCTGGGTCAAGGCCAACGTCGACGGCTTCCGGATCGCGCTGGAGCCGCTCGTCGAGAAGGTGACCGAGAAGCGTCGCGCCCGCGGCGGCACAGGCGAGCCCGGCGGCCTCACCCACGCGATCGGCTCGCGGGTCACCGGCGTGCAGGTCGGGACGATCATGGCGTACCTCGCGGCGCGGGTCCTCGGGCAGTTCGAGCTGTTCCTGCCGCCCGGCGAGGGCGACAACGGCCGCCTCACGCTCGTCGCCCCCAACATCGTCGAGACCGAACGCCGCCTCGGCGTCGACCCCCACGACTTCCGGCTCTGGGTGACGCTGCACGAGGTCACCCACCGCACGCAGTTCACCGCGGTGCCGTGGCTGCGGCCGTACTTCACCGGCCAGGTCAAGGCGTTCATCGACGCCTCCGACCTCGACCCGGCCCAGGTGCTGGCGCGGCTGCGCGACGCCGCGGGCGCCGTACGCGACGCCGTCACCGGCGGCGAGGGCGGCTCGCTCATGGACGCGCTGCAGACCCCCGAGCAGCGCGAGATCGTCAGCCGCCTCCAAGCCCTCATGAGCCTGCTCGAAGGCCACGGCGACTACGTCATGGACGGCGTCGGCCCCGCCGTCGTGCCCACCGCCAAGACCATCCGCGAGCGCTTCGAGGAGCGCCGCAAGGGCGCCGGCCCCGTGGACAAGGTGATCCGGCGGTTGTTCGGCCTCGACATGAAGATGCGGCAGTACGCCGAGGGGGAGAAGTTCGTCCGGTACGTCGTCGACACGTCGGGCATGGCGGCGTTCAACCGCGTCTGGGAGGGTCCGGACAACCTGCCGACCCCCGAGGAGATCGCCGACCCCGCCGCGTGGGTCGCGCGCGTGGCACCGGCCGCGCTGACCGGCGACGCGGAGGATGGCCGGGCCTGACCCGGCGGTCGCGGACGTCCGCCGGGCCGTACGCCGCGTCCTCGCCACCCCCGTCACGTACGCCGCCGTCTCCGGCGGCGCCGACTCCCTCGCGCTGCTCGCCGCGCTGGCCTGGGAGGCGCCGCGCCACGACGTGACCGCCCGCTGCGTCACCGTCGACCACGGCCTGCGCGCAGGGTCCGCGGAGCAGGCGGCCCGCGTCGTCGCCCGCGCTCACGGGCTCGGGGTCGAAACCACCGTCGTGACCGTCACGCCGGACGGCACCGACGAGGACGCCGCTCGCCGCGCCCGCTACGCCGCCCTCGACGCGCTGCCCGAGGGCGACGTACTCCTCGGGCACACGCGCGACGACCAGGCCGAGCAGGTGCTCCTCGGCCTCGCCCGCGGCTCCGGCGCCCGCTCACTGTCAGGGATGCCGGAGCGCCGCGGGCGGTACGTCCGGCCGTTCCTCGACCTGCCCCGCGAGACCACCGAGGCCGCGTGCGCCGCGCTCGGCCTGGAGCCCTGGTCCGACCCCGCCAACGCCGACCTCCGCTACGCGCGCAACCGCGCCCGCCACGTCGCCCTCCCTGCCCTGGAGGAGGCGCTGGGGCCTGGCGTCCGCGACGCGCTCGCCCGCACCGCGGCGCTGCTCCGCGACGACGCCGACCTGCTCGACGAGGTCGCCATGGCGGCGTACGCGGGCGTCGGTCTCGACGCCAACGCCCTCGCCGACCTGCCCCCCGCGATCCGCCGCCGCGTCCTCCTCCGCGCCGCCCGCGACGCCGGCGCCACCGACCTGAGCGCGGGACATGTCGCCGCGATCGACGCACTCCTGACGAACTGGCACGGCCAGGGACCCGTCGACCTGCCCGGCGGCTTGGTGGCGGTGCGGTCGTGTGACACGCTCGCCTTCCGAACGCCCTAGACAGCCCACCTGGAGCGCGGTGTACGACGACGCCATCGCCGACGTGTTGATCTCCGAGAAGGAGATCCAGGCGAAGATCGAGGAGATGGCGGCGCAGATCAGCGCCGACTACGAGGGACGCGAGATCCGGATGGTGGGCGTGCTCAAGGGCGCGTTCATGGTCATCAGCGACCTCGCCCGCGCCCTCCAGACGCCGCTGTCGATCGACTTCATGTCGGTGGCGTCGTACGGCAGCGGCACGTCCACCTCGGGCGTCGTCCGCATCCTCAAGGACCTCGACGGGGACATCGCGGGCCAGCACGTCCTCGTCGTCGAGGACGTCATCGACTCGGGCCTCACGCTCAACTGGCTGCTGCGCAACCTCCGCTCCCGCCAGCCCGCCTCCATCGAGGTCGCCGCCCTGCTCCGCAAGCCCGCGGCCGCGCTCGTCGAGGTGCCCGTGAAGTACGTCGGGTTCGACCTCGACAACATCTTCGTCGTCGGGTACGGCCTTGACTACGCCGAGCGCTACCGCAACCTGCCGTTCATCGGCACCCTCAAGCCGGAGTTCGTCAAGACCAAGTAGCGCCCCGTGCGGGCCCGGCCTCCCGGTCCGCCTAGTTCCGCAGGCTCCCTTAGTCGGCGGACCGGGAGGCCGGACCCGCCCCTCCTCTCAGTCCTGCACATCCGCTTGAGGGGTGCCACCGAACGTCACAGGCAAGGACACCCCCGATTGAGGGGGGATGAGGCCGGTGTTACGGTGACCGGCAGGACCCCCTGAAACCGTCGGCACGGCGCCGGCAGGTCGGGCTCAACGGTAGGAGGTGGGGCGCCCCCGGCGCCTCGGCAGATCGTGGACTTTCGTCGCTACTTCCGCGGACCTTTCATCTGGATAACCGTCGTCATCCTGATGGTGATGGTGTTCTTCCAGATCTTCAGCAACGTCAACGCCGCCAAGGACGTCCCCCTCTCGCAGCTCACCGAGCGCATCGAGGAGGGCAACGTCAAGGAGGCGGACTTCGACGACAAGGCGCAGACGGTCACCGTCAAGATCGACAAGGACGGCAAGACCGAGCGGCTGAAGTCCACGTACCTCACCGACCAGGGCCTGCCGCTCTACCAGCTCACCGAGCAGCGCAACCCCGACGCCGAGATCGACCCCGACCGGCCCAAGGAGAACGTCTTCATCTCCCTGCTGTTCGGGCTGCTGCCCATCGCCATCGTCGTGCTGCTGCTGTTCTTCTTCATGAACCAGATGCAGGGCGGCGGCAACCGCGTCATGAACTTCGGCAAGTCCAAGGCCAAGCTCGTCAGTAAGGACACGCCGAAGACGACGTTCGCCGACGTGGCCGGCGTGGACGAGGCGATCGAGGAGCTCCAGGAGATCAAGGAGTTCCTGGAGAACCCCGCCAAGTTCCAGGCCATCGGCGCCAAGATCCCCAAGGGCGTCCTGCTGTACGGCCCCCCCGGCACCGGCAAGACGCTGCTCGCGCGGGCCGTCGCCGGCGAGGCGGGCGTGCCGTTCTACTCGATCTCCGGCTCGGACTTCGTCGAGATGTTCGTCGGCGTCGGCGCCTCGCGTGTGCGTGACCTGTTCGACCAGGCCAAGGCCAACGCCCCCGCGATCATCTTCGTCGACGAGATCGACGCCGTCGGCCGCCACCGCGGCGCCGGCCTCGGCGGCGGTCACGACGAGCGCGAGCAGACCCTCAACCAGCTCCTCGTCGAGATGGACGGCTTCGACGTCAAGGGCGGCGTCATCCTCATCGCGGCCACCAACCGGCCCGACATCCTCGACCCCGCGCTGCTGCGCCCTGGCCGCTTCGACCGGCAGATCGTCGTGGACCGCCCCGACCTCGAGGGCCGCAAGGCGATCCTCAAGGTGCACGCCAAGGGCAAGCCGTTCGCCAAGGACGTCGACCTCGACATCATCGCGAGGCGCACGCCCGGCTTCACCGGCGCCGACCTCGCGAACGTCATCAACGAGGCCGCCCTCCTCACTGCCCGCCAGAGCAAGAAGGAGATCACCGGCTACACGCTCGAGGAGTCCATCGACCGCGTCATGGCCGGGCCCGAGCGCAAGACCCGCGTGATGTCCGACCGCGAGAAGAAGGTCATCGCGTACCACGAGGCGGGCCACGCGCTCGTCGGCCACGCGCTACCCAACAGCGACCCGGTGCACAAGGTGACGATCCTGTCCCGCGGCCGGGCGCTCGGCTACACGCTCTCGCTGCCCGTCGAGGACAAGTACACCGCGACGCGGTCCGAGATGATCGACCAGCTCGCGATGATGCTCGGCGGCCGCGCGGCCGAGGAGCTCGTGTTCCACGAGCCCACCACCGGCGCCTCCAACGACATCGAGAAGGCCACCCACCTCGCGCGCCAGATGGCCACCGAGTACGGCATGAGCGACCGGCTCGGCGCGATCAAGTTCGGCCAGAACAACGGCGAGGTCTTCCTCGGCCGCGACATGGGCCACCAGCGCGACTACTCCGAGGACGTCGCCGCCGAGATCGACGCCGAGGTGCGGCGGTTCATCGACGAGGCGCACGACGAGGCGTACGAGATCCTCGTCCAGTACCGCGACGTGCTCGACGAGATGGTGCTCCAGCTCATGGAGAAGGAGACGCTCTCGCGCGAGCAGGTCCTCGAGATCTTCGCGCCCGTCGTCAAGCGGCCGTCGCGCGGCACGTGGCGCGGCAACGGCGGCAAGCGCCGCCCCAGCGACCGCCCGCCGGTGATGACGCCGGCCGAGCTGGCGCTGCTCGGCACGGGCGACGCGACCGTACGCCGCGGCCGTGCCCGCGCCAGCAACGGCTCCGCCAACGGCTCGTCCACGCGCACCACGCGCGGCGGCGGCCGTACGCCCGCCAAGCCGGCCCGCCCGCGGCGGGCGCCGGAGCGCGGCAGCGGGGAGTGACGCACCACCTGTCCGGCGTGCCGGCCGGCTCGGGCCGGGCGTTCGACGCGGCGCGGGTCGAGGCGGCCGTACGCGAGCTGCTCATCGGCGTCGGCGAGGACCCCGACCGCGAGGGCCTGCGGGACACGCCGGCGCGGGTGGCGCGGGCGTACGCCGAGCAGTTCGCCGGGCTCGGCAAGGACCCGTGCGAGATCCTCAAGACGACGTTCGACGAGGGCCACGACGAGATGGTCCTGGTCAAGGACATCGAGGTCTGGTCGCTCTGCGAGCACCACCTCGTGCCGTTCTTCGGGGTGGCCCACGTCGGCTACATCCCGAACGAGAAGGGCGAGATCACCGGCCTGTCCAAGCTGGCCCGCGTCGTCGACCTCTACGCCAAGCGCCCGCAGGTGCAGGAGCGCCTGACCACGCAGATCGCCGAGGCGCTGGAGACCGTGCTGCGGCCGCGCGGCGTGCTCGTCGTGATCCAGGCCGAGCACCTCTGCATGTCGATGCGCGGCGTCCGCAAGCCGGGCGCGAAGACGGTGACGTCGGCCGTGCGGGGGGCGTTCAGGGACTCGCAGTCCACCCGCGCCGAGGCGATGTCGCTGCTGCTGGCCGACTGACCCCCACCCCCGTCCGTGCGCAACCGGGTTGCGCCTCGTGCGGGGAAAAGACGCGAAACGCACCCCGAAGGTGTGCCGGCCGGCGGCTACGCCTCGCGGGCGCGGCGGCCGACGCGGCCCGCGACGACCGTGGCGTACGCCCCGGCGACGAGCGCGAGCGCGGCGACCCCCAGCAGGCCGGCCGTGGTCGAGCCCCCCGTCGCGGACAGCACCTCGAGGACCTCGACGACGCCGGTGCCGTACTGGATGCCGCCCTTCTCGGCGGCGACGATCTCGTAGGTCCCCGGGGCCAGGTCGCCCGGCAGGCGCACCCTGGCGGCGAACGCGTGCTCGGTGACCTCGTCGCGGTCCTCGCCCCACACCGTCTCGACGGGCTGGTCCGCGGGGACGCGGGCGAGGAGGCGCGACGGCAGCGCGGGCTCGTTCCACTCGGTCCTGGGCTGGATCCGCAGCTCGACGACCGCGCGCGGCGGCACGGTGCCGATGACCGGCGAGAGCGGCGTGGGGGTCGCGGTCGCCTCGACCCGCGCCGGCGGCATGGTGAGCGGCGGCAGCGAGACGAGCGGGGTCTCCGACGGCTCGCTGGGCGTCGGGCTCGGCGTCGCCGTCGCGCTCGGTGAGACGGGCACGCCGCCCGTCCAGCCGTCGCACGCGCTGACGTAGGCGCCGTTCGGACGGACGAGCTGGTCGCCGGAGACGCGGATGGTCGCGCCAGACGCCGCGCGCTCGGGGTCGACCGCGAGCTGGTACGGCGCCGGGGTGCACGCCGACGCGGGCACGACAGGTACGAGCGCGACGATGCCGCCGAGCGCGGCGGCAGACAGGAGACGGCGCAGGGGTTCCCCCCGTGGTCTGGGTGTAGACCGATTCGCCCCCGCGCGCTCGGTTTCCTGCTCCGCACTAGTCTGCTGGGCGTGGACCTGCCCCGCCTCGACCGCTGCCTGGTCATGGGCGTCCTCAACGTCACCCCGGACTCGTTCTCCGACGGGGGCTCGTTCTACGACGCGGACGCCGCGATCGCGCACGGCCTCGCGCTGGCCGCCGAGGGCGCCGACGTGGTCGACGTCGGCGGCGAGTCCACCCGCCCTGGCGCGATGCCGATCGACGCCGACGAGGAGCTGCGCCGGGTACGCCCCGTCGTCCGCGCGCTCGCCGCCGAGGGTGTCGTCGTCTCCATCGACACGACCCGCGCGTCGGTCGCCGAGGCGGCACTCGCGGACGGCGCGCGCATCGTCAACGACGTCTCCGGCGGCCTCGCCGACCCCTCCCTCGTCAAGGTCGTGGCGGCGACCGGAGCGCCGTACGTCCTCATGCACTCCCGCGGCCCCGCGGACGCCCCCGCGCGGTACGCCGACGTCGTCGAGGACGTCTGCGCGGAGCTGTCGCGGCGGCTGTACGACGCCGTCGAGGCCGGTGTTCATCCCGACCGCGTCGTGCTCGACCCCGGCCTCGGCTTCGCCAAGAACGCCGGCCACAACCTCGCGCTGCTCGACGCGCTGCCGACGCTGGTCGCGCTCGGCCCGCCGGTGCTCGTGGGGGCGTCGCGCAAGTCGTTCCTCGGCTCGCTGCTCGGCGGCCGTGACGTGGCCGACCGCGACGACGCGACGCAGGCGACGACCGCGCTCGCGGCGTGGCACGGCGCGTGGGGAGTGCGGGTGCACGCCGTACGTCCCGCCGCCGACGCCGTCCGCGTCGTCGCCGCCATCAGGGACGCGCGGTGAGCGACGCGCGCGAGGCAGTCGAGGCGGCGAACGCGGAGTTCTACGCGGCGTTCGAGTCGTCCGACCTCGGCCGCATGCGCAACGTCTGGATGGACGACGACACCGCGTCCTGCGTGCACCCTGGCTGGCGGGTGCTGCGCGGCACCAGCCACATCATGCGGTCGTGGGCGGTGATCTTCGCGAACACGCCGTACATCCAGTTCTTCCTCAGCGACGTGGACGTCACGGTGTTCGGCGACGTCGCGGTCGTGCGCTGCGTCGAGGGGATCGTGACGTCGCTCGCGGATGCCGAGGGCGACGCGTCGGTGGCGGCGACGAACGTGTTCGTACGGCACGACGACGGCTGGCGGCTGTGGCTGCACCACGGGTCGCCCGTCGTGCAGCCCGCGGACGTGGACGGTCTCGGATGATCATCCGCATCACGGGCCTGCGGGTGCGCGGCTTCCACGGCGTGCTGGAGTCCGAACGCCGCGACGGCCAGAGCTTCGTCGTGGACGTCGCCCTGCACACCGGCCCCGTGGCGTCGGACGACCTCGGGGACACGGTGGACTACGCGGCGCTGTCTTCACGGCTCGCCGAGGTCGTCGCGGGGGAGCCCGTCGACCTCATCGAGACGCTCGCCGCGCGGCTCGCCGACGTCTGCCTCTCCGACCCGCGCGTGGACCTCGCCGAGGTGACCGTGCACAAGCCCGAGGTGCCGCTGCCGGTGTCCGTGACCGAGGTGTCGGTGACGCTCGTCCGGGATCGCGGGTGACCCGCGCCGTCCTCTCGCTCGGCGCGAACCTCGGCGACCGGCTCACGACCTTGCAGACCGCGCTCGACGCGCTGGCGGCGCAGGTCGTCGTCGTGGCCGTCTCGCCGGTGTACGAGACCGCGCCCGTCGGCAAGGTGGACCAGCCCGACTTCCTCAACGCCGTCGCGCTCGTCGACACGTCGCTGTCGCCGGCCGACCTGCTGTCGTACGCGCAGCGCGTCGAGGTTGCCGGTGGCCGGCTCCGCGCGGAGCGGTGGGGCCCGCGGACGCTGGACATCGACCTCATCGCGTACGACGACGTCGTCTCGCACGACCCGCACGTGACGCTGCCGCATCCGCGCGCGGGGGAGCGGGCGTTCGTGCTGCGGCCGTGGCTCGACGTGGACCCTCTGGCCGTGCTGCCGGGGTTCGGTCCGGTGGCCGAGCTCGTGGCTGTCGCGGCCGGTGCCGTACGTCGCCGCGACGACCTCGTGCTGACGGTGCCGTCGTGACGCCGACCCGGTGGACGACGCTGCTCGTGGCGGCGCTGCTCGCGGGCGTGGTGACGTATGCGGCGTTCCGCGCGTTCTACAGCTCGCTGCCCCCGCTCCCGCCGACGGCCGCGTGGTCGACAGCGCTGCTGGCGCTGGCGGAGGCGTTCGTGGCGCCGTCGGTGCGCGCGCGGCTCGCGGGGCGGCCGCGTACGAAGCCGATCCTGCCGATCGTCGTGGCGCGCACCGCCGCGCTGGCCAAGGCGTCGTCGATGCTCGGCGCACTGCTCGGCGGGGTGTGGGGCGGGGTGCTGGCGTACGTGCTGCCGCGGCGCGCCATGGCGATCCCCCGCGCGGACGCGACCGACGCGGCGTTCGGCCTGGTGTCGGCGCTCCTGCTGGTGGCGGCGGCGCTGTGGCTCGAGAACGTCTGCCGGGTGAAGAACCCACCCGAGGCCGACCCGCCCCCAGGAGAGCCAGGCCCGTAGCGGGCCTGCCGCGCTGCGGCCTGGCCGCGCTTCTCGTGATCTTGGCGACGTCCGTGCTGCCCGAGTCGCACAGACGTTGCCAAGATCACGAAATGTGGACGACGAAACGGCTGTCCACAGATTGCGTTCATGATCGTTGCGGTGACGTCGCAGCCGTCAGGCTTGGTCCATGGAACGGTGGCGGGAGGTCGCGGCGCGCCAGCACGGCGTCGTACGTCGCTCCGAGAGTGACCTGTCCCGGCACCGCGCCGTTCGCGAGACCAATCTCGGCGGCGTCGTCCCACACGGTCGGCACACCCTCGTCGTGGCGTCGGGTGCCATGACGCCGGAGCGCACGCTCTGGGCGGCGGTCACCGAGGTGGGGATGCCGTGTGCCGTATCGGCGTCTGCCGCGCTCTGGCTCTACGACGTCCCGGCGGCGACGATCCCGGATGGTCCCGAAGTCCTCGTTCCGCGCCACCGCCGACCGCGTCGCGTCGTCGCCGCGCGCGTCCAGCGCGTCGTCGCGCGCGAGCTCGCCCCGCGCCAGGTCAGTACGCGGCCTCCCTGTGGTGAGTGTCCCTGTCGCGGTACGGCGGTCGGCGACCGAGCTGACGCAGGGGGCGCTGTGGATGTCGTGGAACACGTCTTGCGTATGCGGCTCACGACGCGCGAGCAGCTCGGCCGCGCGCTGGGCCACGGCCTCGTCGGCGCGGCCCGGCTGCGCGCGGCGCTGGAGGTCACGTCACCTGAGTCGCACTCGCGCTGGGAGCGGCGTCTCGCCTCGCTGATCCGCGAGGCCGGACTGCCGCGCCCGCGTCGGCAGGCACGCGTGGGTGACGACATCGGCTATTGGATCGACTTCCTGTTCGAGCCGTGGAACGTCGGCGTCGAGGTGGACGGGTTCGCCCTGCACGCTCAGCCCGAGACGTTCACGTACGGCTTGCGTCGTGCACGACGGCTTCGTGTACGTCACGGCATCGACGTGCTCGCGTACGCCCCGGTGGAGATCCGTGACCACGGTCCCGAGTTAGTCGCCGAGATCGCCAGCCTGCTCAGCGCACGCGGTGCTCGCGTGCCCACCCGCCACTCGTGATCTTGGCGACGTTTGTGCGAGCCGGGCATCACAGCCGTCGCCAAGATCACGAAAGGCCGGCGCCGGCGGCGACCGCCTCCGGCGAGCGCCGCGCCGCCGACTACTTGTCTACGTCGCCCACCACGAAGAACATCGAGCCCATGATCGCCACGAGGTCCGGCAGCAGCGTGCCGGGCAGCAGGTGGGACAGCGCGTGGATGTTGTTGAACGACGCCGTCCGCATCCGCAGCCGCCACGGCGTCTTCTCGCCGCGCGAGACGAGGAAGTAGCCGTTGATGCCGAGGGGGTTCTCGGTCCACGCGTACGTGTGGCCCTCGGGCGCCTTGACGACCTTGGGCAGCTTCACGTTGACCGGCCCGCCGGGGATCTTGTCGAGGCACTGGTCGGCGATCTTCAACGACTCGAACACCTGCGCGATGAGGCACTGGAACCGCGCGTAGCAGTCGCCCGCCTCGCGGGTGACCACGTCGAACGACACCTCGCCGTACTTGAGGTACGGCTCGTCGCGGCGCAGGTCGAAGTCGACGCCGGACGCGCGGCCGATCGGCCCGGAGACGCCGTACTCCAGCACGGCATCGGGCGAGAGGACGCCGACGCCGACGGTGCGCTGCTGGAAGATCTCGTTGCCGAGGATGACGCCCTCGATGTCCTTCATCCGCTTGCGGACGTCGGCGACGGCGACGCGGCAGCGGTCCTTCCAGCCTGCGGGGAGGTCGTCCTTGAGGCCGCCGACGCGGTTGAACATGTAGTGCAGCCGCCCGCCGGACACCTCCTCCATGACCCGCTGCAACGCCTCCCGCTCGCGGAACGCGTAGAAGACCGGCGTGATCGCGCCGACCTCGAGGGGGTACGACCCGAGGAACATGAGGTGGTTGAGGATGCGGTTGAGCTCGGCCATCAGCGTGCGGATCCACAGCGCGCGGTCCGGCGTCTCGAGGCCCATCATGCGCTCGACGGCGAGCACGAAGCCGATCTCGTTGGCGAACGCGCTCAGCCAGTCGAAGCGGTTGGCGAGCACGATGATCTGCCGGTAGTCGCGGGCCTCGAACAGCTTCTCGTGGCCGCGGTGCATGTAGCCGATGATCGGCTCGGCGCGGACGATGCGTTCGCCGTCGATGGTGAGAGCGAGACGCAGTACGCCGTGCGTCGAGGGGTGCTGCGGCCCGATGTTGAGCACCATGTCGGACGTGGGCAGCTCGGACGCGCCGATGCCCATGCCGATGTTGGTGTCGACGAGCGGAGTCGCCGGCAGGCTCGTGTCGACCATGTGCCACCTATCGGGGGAGTACGGACTGCCGTACATCGTCCCACGGAGGCCCGGGGAGGCGCGAAGTCAGCGCGCCGCGGCCTCGTCGCGCGCCGGCGCGGAACCTCGCATCGCCGGCATCGACGTCCGCGGCAGCCGCACCGTGAACACGCTCCCGCCGCCCGCAGCGTCGTCCACGGTGACGCTGCCGCCGTGCGCCTCCGCGAACTGGCGTACGAGCGACAGCCCGATGCCGAACCCGCCCTGCCGCCGCCGCGCGGACGAGTCCACCTGGAAGAAGCGGTCGAAGATCCGCTCCCGCGCCTCAGGGGGGACGCCGGGCCCGTGGTCGCGCACGGACAGCGCCACCCACTCGCCGTCGCCGCGCAGCGCGCACGTGATCGGCGTGCCCTCGGGGGAGAACTTCGCGGCGTTGCTGAGGAGGTTGGCGACGATGCGCTCGGTCTTCGCGCGGTCGGCCATGGACATGACCGGCGGCTCCGGCAGCTCTAGGTCGATGGTCCGCCCGGTGAGCCTGCGCGCGTGCTCGACCCAGCGCGGCAGGTCGCCGGCCCAGTCGAGCGACGCGAGCTCCAGGCGCATGCCGTCGGACTCGGCGAGCGCCTCGTCGAGCAGCGACTCGACCATCCCCGCGAGCTCCTCGCTACGGCGGACGAGCAGGTCGTGGGCGTACGCGCGGTCGTCGGGCGTGAGGCGTTCCCCGCTGTCCCGCAACGTCCTCGCGGCCAGCGTGATCGTCGTCGCCGGCGTACGCAGCTCGTGGGACACGGTCGCGAGGAACGCGTCCTTGCGGCGGTTCAGCTCGCGCTGCTCCTCGGCGACGTGCGCCTCGCGGCGGTACGCGCGCTGGTTGCCCAGCGCCAGCCCGAGCTGCTCGGCCACCTGCGCCAGCCGGTCCAGCTCCCTGGCGTCGGGTACGCGCGGCGTGCGGTTGTCCATGACGAGCACACCGATGATGTCGCCGTGGTAGCGGATCGGTACGCCGGTCATGCAGGCCACGCCCTCACGGGCCAGCGGGTGGTCGGCGCCGAGGTACGCCGCGACGTCGGCGACGTAGCGCGGCTCGCCGCTGCGCACGATCTCCGCCGACATGCTGCCGTCGTGGACGTTCATGGGGACGGTGTCGTACGCCTCCCGCACCTCGTCGCTCACGCCGTACGCCGCCGCGACCCGCAGCAGGTCGCCGTCGCGGATGACGACCGCGCCGGCGTCCCAGCCGACGACGGACACCGCGGCGGCGAGGCCGATCTCGGGGAGGCGGTCGCTGTCCATGGCGTCGTTGGAGACCTCGAGGACGCTGTGCAGCGCCTTGTTCGCGGTCAGCGCGTCGCGGAGGACGTCGGACACCTGCGCGCCGAAGTGCGCGACGAGCAGGCAGAGCGTCAGCGTCGTCACGGCGTGGCCGACGGTCGCCTCGCCGTACAGCGCGAGCACCACCGTGTGCTCGGCGGCGAGGATGACGGAGATCCAGTAGCGCGAGCGCCCGGGGAAGAACACCGCCGCGAACAGCACCGGCAGCGCCTGCATGAGCAGGTACGGCGCGCTGCGCCCGCCGGCGAGGCCACTGCCGTTGGCGATGAGCACGCCGTACATCACGAGCAGGGCCTGGAGCTGGACGTTGGTGGCGCGCTCGATGAGGTCGAGGCGCTCGATGAGCAGCGTGACGGCGAACGCCGTGAGGGCGTTGGCCAGGAGGAAGCCGAGCCGCGTCCCGCTCGCCATGAACGGCGCCGTGCCGATCGTCAGGTACGCCCCCAGGCGGGCGAACCGCGCGATCAGCGCCCGCATGCGGGCGTCGGTGTGGCGGTCGTCGAAGAACGCTGATCGAGCTGCTACGTCGGGCATCGTCAGCCCAGGGTGGGGCTGCGCATCCCGGACGCCAATAGGCAATCCGGACAGTTCGGCGCCGGACCAAGGTCCCGAGTCAGGCGGGGGGCGTACGCAGCAACGCCGGAACGTCGATCCCGACTCCCTGCACGAGCCAGCCGAAGTCGCCGAGGCCGCCCCGCGCGATGAGCTCGGCCTCCTCGCCGGCGCCGCTCAGCGCGCGGAGGTACGCATGCGGGTCGGTGCTCGCCAGCGTGAGGTCGGGGCGGCCGCCCGTGACGCCGAGCGCGCGCAGTGCCGTGCGCTGGTCGAGCAGCAGCGTGTCCGTCGCGCCCGCGACCTCGCCCGCCGCCGCGACGGCGTCGAGCGCCACGTGCGCGGTGATGTCGGTGCTCCCGTCGGGCTTGGGGGACACCTGACGCCCCGCCTGGTAGCCGGTGAGCGTGCCGCTCGCCCAGAGCCCCGCCTCGCGCTGGCCGAGGTCGTGCGCGTAGTCGACGCAGACCGCGAGGCCGCGGTCGAGCTTCGCGACGGCCTGGCACCACGCGGCGTCGCGGCTGAGGCCGAGCTCGGCGCGTTCGCCCTCGTCGACCAGCGGCCACCAGTGGTCCAGCCAGACCTGGTCGGCGTGGTCCACGCGGTCGCCGCGGCGTTCCTCGCCGGTCGGGCTGACCTCGACGTACGCGGCGTACGCCTCGTCCTGCTCGACGACGTCGCAGGGGACGTTGTCGAGCCACTCGTTGGCGACGAGGAGGCCGGTGAACAGGCGTACGTCGCGGACGTCGCCGTGCCACGTGACGTCTGGCGGGAGGTCTCGCGGTCGCGGCGCGAGGTCGACGCCGACGAGCCGCAGCCGTGGGGCCAGCTGCGGCGCTTCGGTCGTCACGTGCTCTTGGAGTGCGCGGAGCAGTGCGCCGCGCGCCGCGGCGACCTCCACCACGACGAACGGGTCGGGGAAGTCGAGGGCGGCGTCCACGTGCGCGGCGAGGCGGAGCAGCGCGCGGGCGAAATGGGGGGACGCGGTGGCGGACGTACGGAAGTCGCGGCCGGGCGCGCCGGCGCCGGACGTGTAGAAGCCGTCCGGCCCGTACAGCGCCCGCTGCATCGCCGCGCCCCACCGCTCCCAGGTCACGGAACGAGCGTAAGCCGCGGGCGGCCGCCGCCCGAACCGGGGATGCGCGCTAGGCGCACCCAGAGTCGCTACGCATCCCAAGTTGGGTGCGGCCGCCCGTCATCACCACGGCTCCGACCCGCGACGAGGCGACCGAGTCGTTGCTCGACGCGCTGGCCGAGTACGTGCGGTCCTTCGCCGGCGAGACCGCCCCGCCGAGCGGCGGCACGCCGGTGCACGTCACCATCACCGCCGCCTGACGGAAGGTCCGGTCGGTACGCTGCGTTGCACTCGTACGTCCGGTACCCCCACAGGACTGGAACGCCGTTGCCCGCCATCCCGCGTCCCCGCCTCACCGTCGGCGTCGTCGGCGTGGGCCGGGTCGGCAGCGCGCTCGCCGTCGCGCTCTCCCGCGCCGGCCACGTCGTCACCGCCGTCTCGGGCGTCTCCGACGCCTCCCTCGGACGCGCCGCCGACCGCCTCCCGAGTGCGGCCGTCGAGCCCGCCGACGACGTCGTACGCCACGCGGAGCTGGTTCTCCTCACGGTCCCCGACGACGCGCTCGCGCAGGTGGTCGAGGGGCTGGCGACCGTCGGCGCGTTCCGCCAGGGCCAGATCGTGCTGCACACCTCCGGCCGCCACGGCCTCGACGTCCTGGAGCCCGCGACGCGGGCGGGCGCGCTCGCGCTCGCGCTGCACCCCGCGATGACGTTCGCCGGGGGAGCGGAGGACGTCGAACGCCTCGTCGGCACGTCGTTCGGCGTCACCGCGCCCGAGGAGTACCGCGCCGTCGGCGAGGCGCTCGTCGTGGAGATGGGCGGCGAGCCGGTGTGGGTGCCGGAGGAGCTGCGCGCGCTGTACCACGCGGCGCTGGCGTGGGGCGCCAACTACCTGACCACGCTCGTCACGACGGCCGCCGACCTGCTGAGCCAGGCCGGCGCCGAACGCCCCGACCTCCTGCTCGCGCCGCTCCTCGGCGCCGCGCTCGACAATGCGCTCCGCCGCGGCGACGCGGCCCTCACCGGACCCGTCTCGCGCGGCGACGCCGGCACCGTCGCCGCGCACCTGGACGTGCTGCGGCGCAACGCTCCCGAGGTCGTCCCCGCGTACGTCGCCCTCGCCCGCCTCACCGCCGACCGCGCGCTGCGCGACGGCCGCCTCGACCCCGCGCAGGCGGCCGCCCTCCTCGACACCCTGGCGGACCGGTGAACGTCGTCTCCTCCCGCGCCGACCTCGCGACCGCCCGCGCCGCCCTGCCAGGCAGGACCGCCGTCGTCATGACGATGGGCGCACTCCACGAGGGCCACCGGACGCTCATGCGCGAGGCCCGCAAGAAGGCAGACAGCCTCATCGTCACGATCTTCGTCAACCCGCTGCAGTTCGGCCCCGACGAGGACCTCGACCGCTACCCGCGACCGTTCGAGAACGACGTCGCCGCCTGCCGCGAGGAAGGCGTCGACCTCGTCTTCGCGCCGACGCCCGACGTCGTCTACCCCGACGAGCCGAAGGTCCGCGTCACGGCCGGGCCGATGGGCGACGTGCTCGAAGGTGCTACGCGACCGGGCCACTTCGACGGCGTCCTCACGGTCGTCGCCAAGCTGCTGCACCTGACGCGGCCCGACGTCGCGCTCTTCGGGCAGAAGGACGCGCAGCAGCTCGCGCTGATCCGGCGCATGGTCCGCGACCTCGACTTCGGTGCCGAGATCGTTCAGGTCCAGACCGTCCGGGAGCCCGACGGACTCGCCCTGTCGAGCCGCAACGTCTACCTCTCGCCCGCCGAGCGCGACGCGGCGCTCGTCATCTCGAGAGCGCTGCGTAACGCCGAATCCGTTGCGGCCCAAGGCCCCCAGGCCGTCATCGACGCCGCGCGCGCGACGCTCGACGCCGAGCCGCGCTTCAGGCTGGACTACGTCGCCCTCGTCGACCCCGACACGCTGGAGGGCCTGGATCGTTCTCATGAACGGGCCCTCCTCGCGATCGCGGGGTGGTCCGGCTCGACCAGGCTCATCGACAACGCCACAATTGCAGTAGGCCGACCCGGCCAGACAGGCATGTACTCGAAGGAGACGTGACCCGTGTTCCGCACCATGCTGAAGTCCAAGATCCACCGCGCCACCGTGACGCAGGCGGATCTCCACTACGTGGGCTCCGTCACCATCGACGCCGACCTCATGGACGCCGCCGACCTGCTGCCCGGCGAGCAGGTCGCGATCGTCGACGTGACCAACGGCGCGCGCCTCGAGACGTACGTCATCGCCGGCCCCCGCGGCACCGGCATCATCGGCATCAACGGCGCCGCCGCCCGCCTCGTCCACGCCGGCGACATCGTCATCATCATCAGCTACTGCACGGTGACCGACGCCGAGGCCCGCGAGCTGGAGCCGAAGGTCGTGTTCGTCGACGCCGACAACCGCATCGCCGGTACGTCCCACGACCCGGCCGACGCGTTGCCCGGCGAGCTGGACGACCTCACCGAGGACGCCCGCGACGTCAGCCGCGGCGACCTCCGAACTCACCTCCTGCGGGGCGACGTCCAGCACGAGATCGTCTGGTGAGATCCCCACGCCGCGGGGACCCCGGATGATCCCCCAGCGCCTGACGGCGGCCGACCCCGGATGGACGCTGACCGCCGACGTCGTCGTCGTCGGGTCGGGCATCGCGGGGCTCACGGCGGCGTTGCGCGCCCGAAGCGTAGGCAAGGTCCTCCTCGTCACGAAGGCGTACGTCAGCCACTCCGCCACGGCGTGGGCGCAGGGCGGCATCGCCGCCGCGCTGCACCCGCTCGACTCGCCCGAGGAGCACCTGCACGACACCCTCGTCGCGGGTGCCGGGCTCTGCGACCCCGACGCCGTCCGCGTCCTCGTGACCGAGGGGCCGCAGCGCGTACGCGAGCTGATCGAGCTCGGCGCGCAGTTCGACATGCGCGACGGCGAGCTGGCGATGACCCGCGAGGGCGGGCACCTGCGCCACCGCGTCATCCACGCCAAGGACGCCACCGGCGCCGAGGTCGAGCGCGCCCTCGTCGACGCCGTCCGCAACGCGCCCGAGATCCAGCTCATCGAGCACGCGCTCGTCCTCGACCTGCTCCTCTCGGCCGACGGCCGCGCGGCCGGCCTGACGCTGCACGTCCTCGGCGAGGGCACGGTCGACGGCGTCGGCGCCGTACGCGCCCGCGCCGTCATCCTGGCCAGCGGCGGGCTCGGCCAGGTCTACTCGTCGACCACCAACCCCAGCGTCTCCACCGGCGACGGCGTCGCGCTCGCGCTGCGCGCCGGCGCGGTGTGCCAGGACCTGGAGTTCGTGCAGTTCCACCCGACGGCGCTGCACCTTCCCGGCGGCGTCGGCGGCCAGCAGCAGCTCATCACCGAGGCGATGCGCGGCGAGGGCGCGTTCCTGGTCGACGCGAACGGCGCCCGCGTCATGGACGGCGTGCACCCGCTCGGCGACCTCGCCCCCCGCGACGTCGTCGCGAAGGCGATGTCGCGGCTCATGGCGGAGCAGGGCGTCGACCACCTGTACCTCGACGTCCGCGGCCTCGGAGCCGACCTGCTGCTCAGCCACTTCCCGACGATCGTCGGCCGCTGCCGCGACGCCGGCGTCGACCCCGTCGTCGCGCCGATCCCCGTCGCGCCCGCCGCGCACTACGCCAGCGGCGGCGTGCGCACCGACCTCGACGGGCGTACCAGCATCCCCGGCCTCTACGCCTGCGGCGAGGTCGCGTGCACGGGCGTCCACGGCGCCAACCGGCTCGCCTCCAACAGCCTGCTCGAAGGGCTCGTGTTCTCGCACCGGATCGTGGACGCGCTGGCCGACCTGCCGCCGCACGCCGAGCCCGCGGAGGACGTACGCCCCGCCGCCCTCATCGACCCCGCCGCGCGGCTCGACCTGGCGCGTTCGATGACCGAGGGCGCGGGCGTGCTGCGCAGCGCGGACTCGCTGGCGCAGACGGCGAAGACGCTCGACGCGTTGAACGCCCGACCCGCGCGCGAGCCGCGTACGGAGTCCTGGGAGACCACCAACCTGCACGCCGTCGCGACCGCCATCACCGCGGCCGCCGCGCTGCGCGAGGAGACCCGTGGCGGGCACTGGCGCGAGGACTTCCCCGAGCCGCGCGACGAGTGGCTCGGGCACGTCACGCAACGCCTCGTCGGGGGCCGCCTGGAGAGTGAGTTCGTCCGATGACGCTGTCCGCGCCCATCGTCAAGGCACTCGCGACCGCGGGGCTCGACCCCGGCCACGTCGAGGAGGTCGCGCGCAGGACGCTCGCCGAGGACCTCATGGGCGGCGTCGACGTGACGACCGTGGCGACGGTGCCGTTCGACCAGGAGGGCGTAGCCGACATCGTGGCGCGCGCCCCCGGCGTCGTCGCGGGGCTGCCGGTCGCGGCCGCCGTCTTCGAGCTCGCGGCCGACGACGACCTGATCGCGACGCTGGGCAAGGAGGACGGCGACAGCGTCGTGCGCGGCGACGTCGTCATGAACGTACGAGGGCTGACGCGGACGCTGCTGACGGCGGAGCGTTCGGCGCTCAACATCGCGTGCCACCTGTCCGGCATCGCCACGCAGACGCGGATCTGGGCCGACGAGATCGCCGGCACCAAGGCGACGATCCTCGACACCCGCAAGACGACGCCGGGGCTGCGCGTGCTGGAGAAGTACGCCGTCCGCTGCGGCGGCGGCTCCGGCTACCGGATGGGCCTGTCCGACGCGGCGATGGTCAAGGACAACCACGTCGTTGCCGCGGGCGGCGTCGCGGAGGCGTACCGGCGGGTGCGGGCGACGTTCCCCGAGGTGCCGGTCGAGGTCGAGTGCGACAGCGTGACGCAGGTCGAGGAGGCCATCGAGGCGGGCGCCGACCTGCTGCTGCTCGACAACATGACGACCGACCAGCTCCGCGAGTGCGTCCGCGTCGCGGCGGGCCGCGCGCGCCTCGAAGCCAGTGGCGGGCTGACGCTGGACCGCGCGCGCGAGGTCGCCGAGACCGGCGTGGACTACCTTTCCGTCGGCGCGCTCACCCACAGCGCGCCCGTGCTCGACCTCGGGTTCGACCTGCGCGCCAAGGAGGCGTGACGTGCTGCTCGCCGTGGACGTCGGCAACACGCACACCGTCATCGGCGTGTTCCGCGGCGACGAGCTCGTCGACCACTGGCGCATCGGCACCGACGACCGGCGTACCGCCGACGAATTGGCGCTGATGTTCCAGGGCTTCCTCGCGCTGAACGGCATGTCGTTCGAACGCCACGTCACCGGCGTCTGCGTCGGCTCCGTCGTGCCGACCGTCACCCAGGCGCTGCGCGAGATGACCCGCCGCTACTTCCACTACAACGCCGTCGTCGTCGAGCCCGGCGTCCGTACCGGCGTGCCGATCCTCACGGACAACCCCAAGGAGGTCGGCGCCGACCGGATCGTCAACGCCCTCGCCGCCGTGCACCTCTACGGCGGCCCGTGCGTCGTCGTCGACTTCGGGACCGCGACGACGTTCGACGCGGTGTCGGAGAAGGGGGAGTACGTCGGCGGCGCCATCGCCCCAGGCATCGAGATCTCCGTCGAGGCGCTGGGCGCGCGGGGCGCGCAGCTGCGGAAGGTGGAGCTGGCGAAGCCGCGCTCGGTCATCGGCAAGAACACCGTCGAGGCGTTGCAGTCCGGCATCGTCTACGGCTTCGCGGGGCAGATCGACGGGATCGTCGAGCGGATGGTGAAGGAGCTCGGGGGCTCGGCTCGGGTGATCGCGACCGGCGGCCTCGCGCCTGTCGTCCTCGAAGCCTCCGCCGTCATCGACGTGCACGAGCCGTGGCTCACGCTCGTCGGCCTGCGCCTCGTCTACGAGAAGAACGCCGGTTCCTAGGGGGCTGGCCGCAACGCCAGCCCGCGATCACCCGCGGTGACGGCGCCGCCGGTCACCTCCGCAACCGGGTTGCGGGCCGTGCGGGGAAAAAGCGCAGATCGCACCCCGATCGCGCGGAGGTCGGCCCGTGCGACGCGAACGGTCACACGCCGCACCGCCCCACCGCCGCACCGCCCCCACCGCCGCACCGCCCCCACCGCCGCACCGCCCCACCGCCCTCACTGCAGCGGAAGCTACTGGTGAGTAGCGGCGTCGCCGTTCACCAGTTCGCCCTTGGCGTCCGCCGCAACTCACCAGTAACCGCGGGCACCCGGCTCGGGCGCGCGCCGCCGCCGCCTCGTCCCCCGCGCGGTAACTCGCGCGCGGGCCTCCTGCGTCGTCCCCTACTCTTCCGGCGTGGACGAGACCCCCGACGTGACCCCTGACGACGACCTGCCGGAGCAGATGCGCGTACGGCGCGAGAAGCTCGAGCGGCTCTTCTCCTCCGGCGTCGACCCGTACCCCGTCGCCTACCCCCGCACCACGACGCTCGGCGAGCTCCGGGAGAAGTACGGCGAGCTCGCGGCGGACACGTTCACCGGCGACAAGGCCGGGGTTGCCGGGCGGGTCGTCTTGAACCGGGTCACCGGGAAGCTGACGTTCGCCACGCTGCGGGACGGCACCGGCGAGGTGCAGGTCATGCTCTCGCTGGACAAGGTCGGCGACGAGCGGCTTGCTGCCTGGAAGGCCGACGTCGACATCGGCGACCACGTCGGCGTCACCGGCGAGGTCATCACGTCGCGCCGCGGCGAGCTGTCGATCCTCGCCGACGACTGGCGCATCACGAGCAAGGCGTTGCGGCCGCTGCCCGACAAGTGGAAGGGCCTGACCGACACCGAGTCGCGCGTACGGCAGCGTTACGTCGACCTCATCGTCAACCCGGACGCGCGGACGATGCTGCGTACGAGGTCCGAGGTCGTGCGCTCCCTGCGGAACTCCTTGACAGCGCGCAAGTACCTCGAGGTCGAGACCCCGATGCTCCAGCCGATCCACGGCGGAGCGGCCGCGCGGCCGTTCATCACGCACCACAACGCGCTCGACGTCGACCTCTACCTGCGAATTGCGCCCGAGCTGTATTTGAAGCGTCTCGTCGTGGGCGGCATGGAGCGGGTGTTCGAGATCAACAGGAACTTCCGCAACGAGGGCGTCGACACGCGGCACAACCCCGAGTTCACGATGATCGAGGCGTACGAGGCGTACGGCGACTACGGCACCATGGCGACGCTGACCCGCGAGCTGATCCAGCAGGCGGCGCTCGACGCGACCGGCAGCCTCGTCGTGCCGACGCCCGACGGAGGCGAGCTCGACCTGTCCGGCGACTGGCCGCGGGTGCCGATCCTCACCGCGATCTCGCAGGCCGCGGGCTTCGAGGTACGGCTCGACGCCGGCGTCGACGTGCTGCGCAAGCAGGCCGACGAAGCGGGCGTACCGGTCGATCCCGCCTGGGGCGCGGGCGCGATCGTGCTGGAGATGTACGAGCGCCTGGTCGAGTCCACGACGACGACGCCGACGTTCTTCACGGACTTCCCCAAGGACGTCTCGCCGCTGACGCGCGAGCACCGCGACGACCCGCTGCTCGCGGAGCGCTGGGACCTCGTGGCCCTGGGGCGCGAGATCGGCACGGCGTACAGCGAGCTCGTCGACCCCGTCGAACAGCGCCGGCGGCTGACCGAGCAGGCGGCGTTGAAGGCCGGGGGAGACCCCGAGGCAATGGAGCTCGACGAGGACTTCCTGCGCGCGCTGGAGTACGGCATGCCCCCGTCGGGCGGGATGGGAATGGGAATCGATCGGCTCGTCGTCCTGCTGACGGGCGCGCCGAGCATCCGTGACGTCATCGCTTTCCCGTTGCTGCGTCCGGAGTAGTTGTCGCGCGACACGCCGTGGCTGGTTTTGCGCGGTTGGGCTTGGACGGGCATTATTCGACGTGCTCGCAAATAACCCCCCAATGCCCAGGGAGCGAATCGTGGCGCAGAAGGTTCAAGTACTGCTGGTGTGCGACATCTGTGAGGGTGGCAAGCCCGGCAGCGAGACGATCGGCTTCGGTGTCGACGGCTCGTCCTACGAGATCGACCTGTGTGACAAGCACGCGAAGAACCTTCGCGACAGCGTCGCGCAGTACGTCGGCGCCGCCCGCCGGGCGTCGTCGGCCGGCCGCTCCGGCGGCCGCGGGCGGGGGCGTTCCTCCGGGGGCGCGGACCGTCAGCGCACCCAGGAGATCCGCGCCTGGGCCCGCAGCAAGGGCATCAAGGTGAGCGAGCGTGGCCGGCTGTCGTCGGACATCGTCGCCAAGTACGAGGCCGCGAACGGCCGCTAGGCACCCCGCGCCGCCCGCACGGCGCGCTGAACTTCCCTTCCGGAGGCCGCCCCAGAGTGGGCGGCCTCCGGCACGTCCGGGGTCCGGTGGCCCAGTCCGTGCGGCGTTTCGTGCACGGAACGCGCCACGGTCGACGTTCCGTCAACGAAACGCCACACCGCTCGGGGGGTCGGGGTCCGGTTACGCCGGGAGCGAACCCGGTTGGCCGTACGTCGGAGGGGGAACACGCGCCGTAAGCCGAGAGTTGAACCGGAGGTCACCAACCAGACGAACCAGGCCCAGCCGCCCGCTCTTCCGGACCCCCCTCAAGGGACCGGCCTGCGGGGATACGATGCGGGAGGTGGCTCGTCCAACGACGGACGGGTCGCGCTTCCCGACAGGGAGAGACCAATGTTCGAGCGTTTCACCGACCGCGCCCGACGCGTCGTGGTCCTGGCCCAGGAAGAGGCCAGGATGCTCAACCACAACTACATCGGGACCGAGCACATCCTGCTCGGCCTGATCCACGAGGGCGAAGGCGTCGCGGCGAAGGCTCTCGAGTCGCTCGGCATCTCGCTGGAGGGCGTACGCCAGCAGGTCGAGGAGATCATCGGCCAGGGGCAGCAGGCGCCGAGCGGGCACATCCCGTTCACGCCGCGCGCCAAGAAGGTCCTCGAGCTCAGCCTCCGCGAGGCGTTGCAGCTCGGCCACAACTACATCGGCACCGAGCACATCCTGCTGGGCCTGATCCGCGAGGGTGAGGGTGTCGCGGCGCAGGTGCTGGTCAAGCTCGGCGCCGACCTCAACCGCGTACGGCAGCAGGTCATCCAGCTGCTGTCGGGCTACCAGGGCGGCAAGGGCGAGCCCGCGGGCGCCGGCGGCCCCGGCGAGGGCACGCCGACGACGAGCCTCGTGCTCGACCAGTTCGGCCGCAACCTGACGCAGGCGGCGCGCGAGTCCCGTCTCGACCCGGTCATCGGGCGCGAGAAGGAGATCGAGCGCGTGATGCAGGTGCTGTCGCGCCGTACCAAGAACAACCCCGTCCTCATCGGCGAGCCCGGCGTCGGCAAGACCGCCGTCGTCGAGGGGCTCAGCCAGGCGATCGTCCGCGGCGAGGTCCCGGAGACGCTCAAGGACAAGCAGCTCTACACGCTCGACCTCGGCGCGCTGGTGGCGGGCAGCCGCTACCGCGGTGACTTCGAGGAGCGGCTCAAGAAGGTCCTCAAGGAGATCAAGACCCGCGGCGACATCATCCTGTTCATCGACGAGCTGCACACGCTCGTCGGCGCGGGTGCGGCCGAGGGCGCGATCGACGCGGCCAGCATCCTCAAGCCGATGCTCGCGCGCGGTGAGCTGCAGACCATCGGTGCTACGACGCTCGACGAGTACCGAAAGCACCTGGAGAAGGACGCCGCGCTGGAGCGCCGCTTCCAGCCGATCCAGGTCGGTGAGCCGTCGGTCGCGCACACCATCGAGATCCTCAAGGGCCTGCGCGACCGGTACGAGGCGCACCACCGGGTGTCCATCACCGACGGCGCGCTCGTGGCCGCGGCGACCCTCGCCGACCGCTACATCTCCGACCGCTTCCTGCCGGACAAGGCGATCGACCTCATCGACGAGGCGGGCTCGCGCATGCGCATCCGCCGGATGACGGCGCCGCCGGACCTGCGCGAGTTCGACGAGCGCATCGCCGGCGTACGCCGCGAGAAGGAGAGCGCGATCGACGCGCAGGACTTCGAGAAGGCGGCCAGCCTCCGCGACAAGGAGAAGAACCTCCTCCAGGAGAAGGCGCAGCGCGAGAAGGAGTGGAAGGCCGGCGACATGGACGTCGTCGCCGAGGTCGACGAGGAGCAGATCGCCGAGGTCCTCGCGACGTGGACCGGCATCCCCGTCTTCAAGCTGACCGAGGAGGAGACGCAGCGGCTGCTCCGCATGGAGGGCGAGCTGCACGAGCGGGTCATCGGCCAGGAGCAGGCCATCAAGGCCGTCTCCCAGGCGATCCGGCGCACGCGCGCGGGCCTCAAGGACCCGAAGCGTCCCGGCGGCTCGTTCATCTTCGCCGGTCCCTCGGGCGTCGGTAAGACGGAGCTGTCGAAGACCCTCGCGCAGTTCCTGTTCGGCGACGAGGACTCGCTCATCCAGCTCGACATGAGCGAGTTCATGGAGAAGCACACGGTCTCCCGCCTCGTCGGCTCGCCTCCCGGCTACGTCGGCTACGACGAGGGCGGCCAGCTCACCGAGCGGGTCCGCAGGAAGCCGTTCAGCGTCGTGCTCTTCGACGAGGTCGAGAAGGCGCACCCGGACGTCTTCAACACGCTCCTCCAGATCCTGGAGGACGGGCGCCTGACCGACTCGCAGGGCCGTACGGTCGACTTCAAGAACACCATCTTGATCATGACGACCAACCTCGGCACCCGCGACATCGCCAAGGGCATGAACCTCGGCTTCTCCAAGGCCCACGACAAGGCCGGCAACTACGAGCGGATGAAGGGCAAGGTGCAGGAGGAGCTCAAGCAGCACTTCCGGCCTGAGTTCCTCAACCGCATCGACGACATCATCGTGTTCCACCAGCTGAGCGAGGAGGAGATCGTCCAGATCGTCGACCTCATGCTCAACCGCGTGGAGACGCAGCTGAAGAACAAGGACATGGCCCTCGAGGTCACGCCCGCCGCCAAGATGCTGCTCGCGGTCAAGGGGTACGACGCCGTCCTCGGCGCCCGCCCGCTGCGCCGCACCATCCAGCGGGAGATCGAGGACTCGCTGTCCGAGAAGATCCTCTACAAGGAGCTCGGCCCCGGCCAGATCGTCGTGGTCGACGTCGAGGGCGAGGACGCGGAGGCGAAGTTCACGTTCCGCGGCGAGACCAAGCCCGACGCCGACGCGGTGCCGGACGCGCCGCCGGTCGACATGGCGGGCTCCACGGGCGACACCGCGTAGCACGCGCGCACGGACGAACGGCCGGGGTCTCGCCACCCCGGCCGTTCTCTTTCTCGGGGTGAGGATTCACCCAAACGGTCACATTTGGGATGCTGGGCGGCGTGAGCGACGAGCGGGAGCGGCGGCGCGAGGTCAACGACCTCATGCGCCACGACATGCGCACCCGCGTCGGCATCGGCAAGGGCTACATCACGATGCTGCTCGCCCACTACGACCGCATGTCGCCGGAGCAGCGCGCCGCGGCGCTGCACGGGATCGACGACGCGTTCGACCGGCTGGACGAGTTCAGCCGCCGGGTGCTCATGGACGAGAAGCTCGAGGTGCTCGGCCCCGTCGCGCAGCGCGGCGAGGTGCCGGTCGCGGCGGTGCTGAGGCCGGTCGTGGCGGCGTACCCGGGCGTGGTCGTGGAGACGGCGCCCGACGTGCCGGAGACGGCGTACGCCGACCCGGTCATGGTGCGGGAGCTGCTCGACAACCTCCTCGCCAACGCCGTGACCGCCGCCCCGCCGGACACGCCGGTGACGCTGCGGGTGTCGGGCGCGCTGCGCTTCGAGGTACGCGACGCCGGCGACACGATCACCGAGGCCGACGTGCCGGTGCTGTTCGAGCGGTACGGCCGCACCGAGCACAGCCGCCGTACGCAGGCCCCCGGGCTCGGGCTCGGCCTGTCGATCGTGCGCCGCATGGTGGAGGCGCACGGCGGGACGTACGGCGTGGACCTCGGCGACGGCACGACCTTTTGGGTGGAATTGCCCGTATCCCCGAACGGCGTTCTGTCGCCTGAGTGAGCATGCTGAAGACCATCACCCGTAGCTCCGTCGTGCTCGCGGCCGTCGCCGCGGGCGTTGCCCTGTCTCCCGCCGCGTCCGCCGTGGTGCCGGGGCACGCCAACGAGGCCGCCGTCGCCGCGACCGCCGACGCGCTGGACACCGTTCCGGTCAAGGGCCACAAGGGCCCCCGCGTCGCGAACGTCACCCATGGCACCGAGGTCTCCGAGCTCGCGACGACGACCGAGCTGACCGGCGCCGACAAGGGCGCGGCCATCGCGGCCGTGGCCTCCGACGGCCGCAGCGCGGCGCGCGGCGAGAGCGCGTCGGCGACCGGCACGGCCAAGGCCGCCGAGGCGTCCGCGAAGGGCCAGGAGAAGTCGGCGGGCAAGCGCCCGTAGCGTTCCGTTACGCGTTGCGGGTCGCGGTGGTCACGCCGTCCCACGACGTGACCTTGTCGACCTCGATGGTCGCCGTACCGTCGTCGGCCAGCCTGCCGGTGCCGCGTAGCAGCGTGCCACTCTTCGCCGCAGGTCCTGGGCGCCCGTAGTCGTCGAGCACGACGCACGCGGGCGCCTCGCGCGGCAGGCCGGCGAGCGCCGCGGCGGAGGCGGGGACGTACGCGCATTCCTCGTCCCAGCGCGCGGGCAGCGCGACAGGCCCGTCGGGGCCGAGCCAGCCCACGACGGCGTCCCTGCTGCCGCGCAGCGTCTCCTCGCCCGGCTCGGGTACGAGCCCTGGCCAGTCGCCGAGCGACGACGCGACGAGGGTGCCGTCGAGCAGTGCCGCGCGCGTGGGGCGGAGCCGGATCAGCACGCGGCGCGGGGGCAGCCGCCTGCCGAGCCTGCCCGCCAGCACGTCCTTGCCGAACGCCGCGAGGTCGCCCGCGTTGCGCAGCAGGAAGCCGGAGATCGCGCGGGCCGCGTCCGGGTCGGTGACCGCGCGGCCGACGTCGCCGGGGGAGCGGACGTCGTACGTCCGCACCTGGCCCGCCAGCAGCACCGACCGGCTGCCGGCACGGACCAGCGCGCTGACGCGGTCGTCGTCGGAGAGCACGCGCGCCTTGAGCGTCGTCGCCGCGACCGCGAACCAGAGGGTGTCGCGGGCGACGGCGTACAGCTCGGGGGTGACGTGCGGACCGTTCTTGGTGACGATCGCGACGTGAGCCTGGCGTCCCTCGTTGAGGACGCTCTGCATCTCGGGGGTCAGGGAGAGCATGCGTCTCTTCTGCCCTACGCGGGGAGAGTGAACCGCCCGTCGTCACCCGGCTCGACCAGACCGTCCGCGACGAGCCCGTCGAGTGCCCGCGCGCGCTGGACCGCGTGGGGCCAGGCGCCGTCGAGCGCCTCTCTCGGGACAGGCCCGGTGGCGTTGCGGACTATCGCGAGCAGCGCGCCCCTGGCCTGCCTGTCCGTGCCCTCGAACGCCTGCCGCGGCGCCCTCGGGCCCTCGTACGGCGGGCAGCCCGCGAGCCGCCACGCGCACGCCTCGGCGAGCGGGCAGTCGCCGCAGCGGGGCGTCCGCGCCGTGCAGACCAGCGCGCCGAGCTCCATGACCGCGACGCCGAACGTCGCCGCCTCGTCGTACGGCAGCAGCGCCTCGACCGCCGCGAGGTCGCGCGTCGTGCTCGGCGGGCCCGCCTCCGCCTGGCCGGCGACGGCGCGGGCGACGACGCGGCGGACGTTCGTGTCGACGACGGCGTGCCGCTGCCCGTACGCGAACGACGCCACCGCCCGCGCGGTGTACGCGCCGACGCCGGGGAGGCTCAGCAGGTCGTCCAGGTCGCTCGGGACCGTGCCCCCGTGCCGCTCCGTGATCGCGACCGCCGCGGCGTGCAGGCGCAGCGCGCGGCGCGGGTAGCCGAGGCGGCCCCACTGGCGTACGCCCTCGCCAGGGGAGTCGGCCGCCAGCGCGGCCGGGGTGGGCCAGCGGGCCAGCCAGGCGTCGTACGCGGGGAGCACCCGCGCCACCGGCGTCTGCTGCAGCATCACCTCGCTGACGAGCACGGCCCAGGGGTCGTTCGTGCGCCGCCAGGGCAGGTCGCGGGCGTGCGCGGCGTACCAGGCCAGGACGGCGTCGGCGAACGCGGGCACCGGGGCATCGTAGGCTCGCTCACGACATGGACTCCGACGCCCTCCTCCATCCGCGCGGCCCGCTGCCGCCCGGCGTCTACTGGCGCCGCCGCGGGCTGACGCTGCTCGGCGTCGTGCTGCTGGTCTTCCTGGCGTCGCGGTCGTGCGGCTCCGACGGCTCGCCGCGCGCGGGTGTCTCCCAGTCGCCGGCGCCGTCGGTGACGCCGTCGGCGACCAAGACCGCCGCGCCGCCGAGGAGGACGCCGTCGAAGTCGCCCACGCCGACGAGGACCGGGCCGTGCACGAAGGCAGACCTCGTCCTCAACGCCCGCGCCGACGCGGACACGTACCCTGCCGGCCGCCGCCCCGTGCTCGTCATCGGGATCCGCAACGGCGGCGCGGCCCCGTGCACGTACGACGTCGGCCAGGCCAACCGCGAGATCCTCGTCACGAGCGGCAACGACCGCGTCTGGTCGAGCGACGACTGCTCGCCCGGCGGCGGGGCGCAGATCGTGACGCTGCCGCCGAACGCGAAGCCGATGGAGTTCAGCGTCACGTGGTCGCGGCAGCGTTCGCGACCGGACTGCGCCGGTGAACGGCGGGAGGCCGCGGTGGGGACGTACCGCGTCGTAGGCCGCTTCGGCGACCAGACCAGTGCGCACGACTCGTTCACGTTGAGGTGAGGCCATGGCGAACGGCGTGCAGGTGACGTTCGACTGTTCGGACCCGGGGAAGCTGGCGGCGTTCTGGGCGAGCGCGCTCGGCTACGTCATCCAGCCGCCGCCGGAGGGCTTCGAGTCGTGGCCGGCGTTCCTGACGTCGATCGGCGTGCCGGAGTCGGCGTGGAACTCGCGCTCGGCCTGCGTGGACCCGGACGGCAGGGGGCCGCGGCTGTTCTTCCAGCAGGTGCCCGAGGGCAAGGCGGCCAAGAACCGCGTGCACCTCGACGTCGACGTCGGTCGCGACCGGGTGGCGGCCGAGGTCGAGCGCCTCGTCGGCGAGGGCGCGACCAGGGTCGGCGAGCACGACGAGATGGGCAGTCAGTGGGTCGTCATGGCCGACCCCGAGGGCAACGAGTTCTGCCTCCAGTGACACCCTCAAGCCGTTAGGCCAAACGGCCGAAGCCTCTAAGCAGGGTCCAAGCTTCGGGGTGGTACATGGCCGGACGGGCGTTGCCCGAGCGTGCGGTCGCGGCGTTGCGCGACGCGTTCGCGGGAGAGGTCGCGACGCGGCTGCCCGGCATGCAGTCCGCCTGCGCCGAGGTGCTCTCGACGGGCGGTCTCGACGCCGCGCGCGCGCTGGTCACCCACGCGCACACGCTCGCGTCCAGCGCCGCCGTGCTCGGGGAGGCGCTCGCCTCGCGGTACGCCCGGCACTGCGAGGAGCTGATCGTCAACGCCCTGCGCGACGACGCGGCGAGCGTTCCGCACGACGTCGCCGAGGACGCCGCCGCCGACGTGGAGACCGTCTCCCTGCTGCTCGCGCCGTGGCTCGCGGGAGCCGCCTGATGGCAAGCCCGTCCACCGAGCCGCCCGCGATCACGACCCGCGAGCCCGCCACGCTGCTGCTCGTCGACGACTCGCCGGTGCAGCGCCGCTTCCTGCGCAGCGCGCTGGAGGCGTCGCCGGAGTTCACGATCGTCGGCGAGGCGCGCAACGGCCGCGAGGCCGTCGCGATGGTCGAGCGCCTCCGTCCCTCCGCCGTCCTCATGGACCTCGACCTGCCGATCATGAACGGCATGGAGGCCATCGAGCGCATCATGGCCAGCCGCCCGACGCCGATCGTCGTGTACTCGGCGTTCGTCGACGGCCAGCACTCGACGAACGCCATCGACGCGCTCGCCGCCGGCGCCGTCGACGTCGTCGCGAAGCCCCAGTGGGGCGAGGGCGGTCAGCTCGACGCGTACGCCGACGAGCTCCGCCGCCGCATGCGCGTCGCGTCCCGCGTCCGCGTCATCACGCACCCGCGCGGCCGTCTCAAGACGACGGCTCCGGCGCTGGTGCGCTCCGACCGCGTCCGCGCCGAGGGGATCGACGCGACACCCGTCACCGCGGAAGCCGCGGCGGCGACCGCGCGCAGGCCGGGCACCGTACAGCTGCTCGCCATCGGCGCCTCCACCGGAGGCCCGCAGGCGCTCGCGACGCTGCTCGGCTCGCTGCCCGCCGACTTCGCGCCCGCGGTGCTCGTCGTGCAGCACATGGCCGACGGCTTCATCCCAGGGCTGGTCTCCTGGCTCGACGGCATCTGCGCGCTGCCTGTGGTGCAGGGCGAGACGGGCCGCCGCCTGCTGCCCGGCTCGATCACCGTGGCGCCGTCCGGCCTGAACCTCCTCGTCCGCGACCACCTCCGCGTCGTCTGCGAGCCGGCGCCGGAACGCCAGTTCCACGTGCCGGGCATCGACGCGTCGTTCGAGTCGGTCGCGGCGACGCTCGGCGCCGAGGCGATCGGCGTCGTGCTGACCGGCATGGGCCGCGACGGCGCGGCCGGGCTCAAGGCGATGCGCGAACGCGGCGCGGTGACGATCGGCCAGGACGAGGCGACGTGCGCGGTGTACGGCATGCCGGCCGCCGCCTGGGCCGCGGGCGCGGTCGAGCACCAGCTCCCGCTGCCGGAGATCGCGCCGTTGATCCTCGCGCTGCTCGCGGAGCAGTCATGAGAACGCACCCCACGACCGCGCTGCGCGCGCCTGCGGGGACCCCGCGGCGGTGGTCGTCTTGAGGATCGACCTGAACGAGGCAGACTTCGGCCGGGTGCGCGACCTGCTGGCCGCGACGGCCGGGCTGGTCTTCGACGACTGCCGGCGCGACTCGCTGGCGTACTCGCTGGGCGAGCGGTTCTCGATGCGCGGCGTGACGACCGTCGACGACTACCTCGAGCTGCTCGACGGCGACGCCGAGGAGCTCCAGGCGCTGCTCAACGAGGTCACCATCCAGGAGACCCACTTCTTCCGGAACCCGCCGCAGTTCCGCGCGCTGCGCCAGCACGTGCTCCCGCAGCTGCTGCGCCGCGCGGCGACGGGGTCGAAGAAGCTGCGCGTGTGGAGCGCCGGGTGCTCGACCGGCGAGGAGCCGTACAGCATCGCGATGCTGCTCCGCGAGCTGCTGCCGCTGACCGACGGCTGGGACGTCAAGGTCGTCGCGACCGACGTCTCGACCCGTGCGCTGGCCGCGGCGCGGACCGGCCGCTACGGCGCCCGCGCACTGCAGGCGGCGCCGCCGGAGGACGTGGCGCGGTGGTTCGTGCAGTCGGGCGACGAGTACGTCGTACGCCCCGAGGTGCGCGAGCTCGTGGAGTTCCGCCACCACAACCTCGTGGCCGAGCAGGTGCCGTTCGGCAAGGACGAGCCGATCGACCTGCTGCTCTGCCGCAACGTCACGATCTACTTCAGCCGCGAGACGACGCGGCGGCTCATGGCGCAGTTCCACGAGGCGCTGTCGGAGGGCGGCTACCTCTTCCTGGGCCACTCCGAGACGCTGTGGCAGGTCAACGACGCGTTTCGGCTGGTGACCCTCGGCGACGCGTTCGTCTACCGCAAGGACGTGCCCGGCGAGGAGCGGCGGACGGTGCTGCCGGACCGGCGTACCGGCGACGACGGGCTGCCCGCCGACGGCGAGCGGCGCACCTCGAAGAACGATCGCCGCGCCGCCCGGTGGGAGGCGCTGACCAAGCCCCGTACGCTGCCGTTCCCGCGCCCTTCGTCGTCGCGCGGTGGGGGTGGCCGGACGCTGGAGTCGGTGTCGGTCGCGGCGACCGCCCCGGCGTACTCGGACCCGATCGAGGAGGTGCGCGCGGCGCTGCGCGAAGGCCGTTACGCCGACGCCGCGTCGCTGGCGCGCGCGGTCACCGTGGCGGAGCCGCTGCGCGCGGACGCGTACTACCTGCACGGCCTGGCCCTGGCCAACCAGGGCCTCGACAGTGACGCGCTGGTCGAGCTGCGCAAGGCCGTCTACGTCGACCCGATGGCCGGCTTCGCGCACTTCCTGCTGGCCGGCGTGCTGGCGCGACTAGGGGACGCGCAGGGGGCGGCGCGGTCGTACAAGGCGGCGGCCGAGACCCTCGGGCGCACCGCGGACGACCACCTCGCGACCGAGCTCGGCGGCCGTAGCGTCAGCGAGCTCGTGGACCTGTGCCGGCAGCTGGCCGGCGGACGGAGCATGGGATGAGCGAGTACGTCACCTTCCGGCTCGACGGCCGCGACTTCGCGACGCGGATCGAGCTGGTGCGCGAGGTCGTGCGGCTGTCGGAGCTGGTCACGCTGCCCGGCATGACGGCGCCGCTCGCCGGCGTGCTCGACCTGCGCGGCGTGTCGCTGCCGGTCGTGGACGTGCGGGTGTCGCCCGGCGGTCCAGGCGACGTGCTGGTCCTCAACGAGGACACAGAGACGACGTACGGCTTCGTCTGCGACGCCGTCTCCGCCGTCGTCGGCACCGAGGTGCTGGCGGTCGAGGAGTCGCGGGCGCGCGAGTCGCTGCCTGGCTACGTGGAGGCGGTGCTGCGCGGCGACGCGGGGCCTGTCTTCCTCGTGGACGTCCGGCTGATGGCCGGGCCCGTCGCCTTGCCCGCCGCCTAGCGTCTCGGCAGGCCGATGAGCACCTCGGTGCCGTCGGCGAAGTGCGTGATCGGCTGTGCTGTCGGCTGCGTGAGCCCCGCTGCCGTGAGCAGGCCGGTGTCGAGGGCTTTGACCGTGGCGCGACGCAGCTGCCACGGCGGGTGATGCGCCTGCATCCGTACTGGTCTCCCGGCGATGACCGTCCAGAGCCGGAAGCGCGCGGTCAGCCAGTGGTCGAAGTCGGTCAGCTCGCCGGGCGCGTACGGGGCGCCGGCCTCGACCTCGGTGACGTTGCGGGCCTTCCGGGGTCCTGGCCAGCGGCGCGTGCTGACGTAGCGGACGACGTCGCCGCAGCGGCCCAGACGCATGCGGGACCAGCAGTAGCGGATGTTCAGCGCGCGGCCGCCGAGGACGGCGGGCAGCCGCGACGCGTCGAGCGAGAAGAACCACACGCCCGTCACGCCGCCGGGGCCGGTGACGTAGGTGCGGACGTTCGTCTCGGGGAACCGCGACAGCCACGGCAGCGGCGGGATGCCGGGCGCGCGGACGGTCATGTGGAACGGCACGAGCCCGACCCACGCCCGGCCTTCGTAGGTCTCCACGGTCAGCCCGTCAGGGAGGAGCGCCTGAACCTCGGCGGGGTCGTACGGCCAGTGCAGGAACGTCAGCTGCTCCCACCGGTGCACCATCAGCGCCGGGCGCGGCGGCGGGTCGATCGGGGCGGCGGGGACCGTCAGACGTACCGCTCCAGGATCGACGACTCGGCGAGGCGCGACAGGCCCTCGCGGACGGTCTTGGCGCGCGTCTCGCCGACGCCCTCGACGACCTGGAGGTCGTCCACGCCGGCGGCGAGCAGCTTCTGCAGGCTGGCGAAGTGCTCGACCAGGCGGTCGACGACGAGGCGCGGCAGACGCGGGACCTTGGCGAGCAGGCGGTACCCGCGCGGCGACAGCGGCGCCTCCATCGCGTCGGCCCCGGCGGCGAAGCCGATGACCCGCGCGACCGCGGTGACGTCGAGCATGTCCTCGGGGCTGAGCGCGTCGAGGTCGGTGAGGATGTCCTCGACCGAACGCGCGCGGCGTCCCGTGGGCGCGTAATCGCGCACCACGAGCTCGCGGTCGGTCTCGACGCCGGCCATCAGCTCGTCGAGCTGGAGGTTGAGCAGGCGGCCGTCGGCGCCGAGCTCGACGACGTACCCCTCGATCTCCCCGGCGATCCGGCGCACCATCTCGATGCGCTGGCTCACGGTGACGACGTCGCGGACCGTCACGAGGTCCTCGACCTCGAGCGCGGACAGCGTGCCGGCCACTTCGTCGAGGCGCAGCTTGTACCGCTCCAGCGTCGCGAGCGCCTGGTTGGCGCGGGAGAGGATCGCGGCGCCGTTGTCGAGCACGTGGCGCTTGGAGTCGACGTACAGCGCGATGATCTTCATCGACTGGCTGACGGAGATCACCGGGTAGCCGCACTGCTTCGCCACACGCTCGGCGGTGCGGTGGCGCGTGCCGGACTCCTCGGTCGCGATCGTCGGGTCGGGGACGAGGTGGACCGCGGCGCGGACGATCTTCGTCATGTCGTCGGAGAGGACGACCGCGCCGTCCATCTTCGCCAGCTCGCGCAGGCGCGTGGACGAGAAGTCCACGTCCAGCACGAACCCGCCCGTGCAGAGCGACTCGACGAGCTTGTTGTAGCCGCACACGATGAGCGCGCCGGTGTTGCCGCGCAGGATCCGCTCGAGGCCGTCGCGCAACGGCGTGCCGGGGGCGACCGCGGCGAGGGTGGCGAGCATCTGCTCGTCACGGTCGGGGGTGGCCACCGTGCTCCTCTGGTCGGGCGGACCGTCGCCGGCGGTGCCGACGGCGACCAGTGCCGTACGTGGCGGCACCGGGCTGTCCGGTAAGGGTACGGCGCTCATCGTCCGGTATGACGCCTTCGCGTGCCGGAAGGTTGCACGCGTCGCGTGTTTGTGCGCGTTTCGTCATCTCCCGCGGGGGACCGGGGCGGGGCGCGTACGGCGCCGCTGCGCGCGCGACGCGAGGTCGCGGCACGACGGCGTACGGCGTACGGCGTCCGGGCGGTCCAGGTCAGCGGGCGGCGGCGAGCGCGCGGCCGAGGGTGTCCACCTCCGTCACGGTCAGGCCGGCGGGCGTTGCGGCGCCACTCCCGGCGGGGACGAGTGCCCGCGTGAACCCGAGCCGTGCCGCCTCCGCGAGGCGGCGGCCCACCCCGCTGACGCGGCGGACGTCACCGGCGAGCCCCACCTCCCCGATGGCGACGAGGCCGGAGGGTCCGGCGAGGTTGGTCTTGGCGCCCGCGAGCGCCAGGGCGAGGGCCAGGTCGACCGCCGGCTCGGTGAGGCGTACGCCGCCCACCGTGGAGGCGTAGACGTCGTAGTCCTTGAGGACGGTGCCGGCGCGGCGTTCGAGGACGGCGAGCAGCATCGCGAGGCGGCTGGTGTCGAGGCCGCTGGCCGTACGGCGCGGATAGCCCGCGGTGGACGGCACGGCGAGGGCCTGGACCTCGGCGACGAGCGGGCGGCGGCCCTCGAGCGAGATCGTCACGCAGGTGCCGGGCACCGGCTCGGAGGCGTGGGAGAGGAACAGCCCGGACGGGTCGGGCAGGCCGACGATGCCGGCGTCGCCGAGCTCGAAGCAGCCGACCTCGTCGGCGGGGCCGAACCGGTTCTTCACGGCGCGGACGAGGCGCAGTGAGGCGTGCCGGTCGCCCTCGAAGTGCAGGACGACGTCGACGAGATGCTCGAGGACGCGCGGGCCGGCGATGGTGCCGTCCTTGGTGACGTGGCCGACGAGGACGGTCGCGATGTTGCGCTCCTTGGCGAGCTTGATGAGCGCGGCGGCGCAGTCGCGCACCTGCGTCACGCTGCCCGCGCCGCCGTCCACGTCGGGGTGGGCGACGGTCTGGATGGAGTCGACGACGAGCAGCGTGGGCTCCACGGTGTCCACGTGCCCGAACACCGCGGAGAGGTCGGTCTCCGCCGCGAGGTAGAGGTCGGGCGAGAGGGCGGCGGTGCGGCCCGCGCGGAGACGTACCTGCGAGGTGGACTCCTCGCCCGACACGATGAGCGCGCGCGAGCCTGGCCGCGCCCAGCGGTGGGCGACCTCCAGGAGCAGCGTCGACTTGCCGACGCCCGGCTCCCCGGCGAGCAGGCAGACGGCGCCGGGGACGAGCCCGCCGCCGAGGACGCGGTCGAGCTCGGCGACGCCGGTGGGGCGTACGGCAGCGGCCGTGACGTCGATGTCACCGATGGGCAGCGCCGGCGCGGAGACCGGCCCCGCGCGGACCGCGCGCACGACCGCCGCGCCGACCTCGGACACAGACCCCCACGCCTGGCACTCGGGGCAGCGGCCGACCCAGCGCGTGCTCTGCTGGCCGCACTCGGTGCAGCGGTAGGCCGGCTTGGCGGCGGTCTTCGAAGCCATGCCGAGGACGGTAGGGGAGGGGTGTGACAGAAATCGTTCGCCGCGCCGTGGCGGGCTCGGCGCGGGGCTTCGGGGTGCGTTTTGCGCTTTTTCGCCGCACGAGGCGCAACCGGGTTGCGCAGGGGCAGGGTCAGGCGAGGGAGGCGCCGTTGGCGAGGAGCAAGGCCACCGCGAGAACGGCGGCGGCGAGGGTGAGCGTCCAGGACGCGCGTTCGCGGCCGAGGCGCGCGGTGACGACGACACCGAGCACCGCGGCCACCTGGACGGCCGCCAGGGCCAGCGCGAGGGGCGACGGGGCGCCTGGCGGGGCGGCGGCGAGCACGAGGCCGGCCCCCACTAGCAGGACCGCGCCGGTGACGAGCGAGGGAGTACGCCCGATGCGCTGCGGGAGCCCACGGACGCCGAGGCGTACGTCGTCGGCCTGGTCGGGCAGCGTGTTGACGAAGTGCGCGCCGACGCCGAGCAGCGCGGCGGCGGCGTACGACCACCACGGCGGCGCCGGTCGTCCGGGCAGCCCGAGCGTCACGAACCACGGCAGCGAGCCGAACGAGAACGCGTACGGCACCGGCGACGCCACCGTCCGCTTGAGGAACGCGTTGTAGAGCCCGGCGCTCGCCACCGCCGCGAGGTGCACGAGGCCGGCGACCGCGCCGTTGAGGAGGGAGAACGGCACGCAGAGGGCGACGGCGAGCAACGCCGCCACCCCCACGGCCCGGCGCGAGACTGACCCCGCCGCGACGGGCTTGTCCGTACGCCCCGCCGCCACGTCGCGCGCGGAGTCGAGCCAGTCGTTGCTCCACCCCACGAACAGCTGCCCGGTCAGCATCGCGAGGCAGAGCCAGACCGCGGACCCGCCGCGCCCCGCGGCGACGCCGAGCGCGCTCGTCATCGCCGTCACCGCGACCGCGGGCTGGATGTGCGCGGCGCGTGCCAAGGCGATCACGCGGGGCAGTCTGCCCGCGTTTGGGACAGGATGCTGGTGTGCCGGTCCTGACGCGCCCGAGGAACGACCCCGGGCAGTACGACGACCTCGCCGCCGAGTGGTGGCGCCCCCGGGGGGCGTTCGAGCCGCTGCACTGGCTGGCCAAGGCGCGCGCGGCCCTGATCCCCGCCGGCACCGGCGTCCTCCTCGACGTCGCCTGCGGCGGCGGCCTGCTCGCACCGCACGTCAAGACCTACCGGCACGTCGGCGTCGACATCGGCGAGTCCGCCGTGCGCATCGCGCGCGAGCACGGCATCGCGACGGCGCGCGGCGACGTCCTTCGCCTGCCGATAGCCGACGAGGTCGCCGACGTCGTCGTCGCGGGCGAGGTGTTCGAGCACGTGTACGACCTCGACGGCATGGTCGCCGAGATCACCCGCGTCCTGAAGCCCGGCGGCACGCTCGTCTGCGACACGCTCGCCGACACGTGGCTCTCCCGCTTCGTCATGGTGACGATCGCCGAACGCCTGCCGTTCGTGCCCGCCGGCATCCACGACCCCGCGCTCTTCGTCGACCCGACAAGGCTCCAAACCATCTGCAAGAAGAACGGCATCGACCTCAAGGTGCGCGGCCTCCGCCCCGCGATCTCCGACGCGCTGCTGCACCGCGTCCGCCTCCGCGACGAGGTCCGCATGCTCCCCACGAGGTGGACCGGCGTCGTCTACCAGGGCCTGGGGGTGAAGCGGTGACGTACGAGTCGTTCCGCGAACGCGCCGAGCAGCACGACCGCGAGGCGTCGTTCCCCAAGGCCGACTTCGACGACCTCCGCGCCGCCGGCCTGCTCGGGCTCATGGTCCCCGAACGCCTGGGGGGCAAGGGCTCCGGCTTCGCGGGTTACGCCCAGGTGGCGTACGACATCGCGCAGGGCAGCCCCGCGACGGCGCTGTTGTTCAACATGCACTGCTCGGTCACCGGCGCCCTCGCCGCGACGCCCGACGAGCTCGCCAGGGCGCTCGGCGCGCCGGACGAGTTCTTCGCGTTCCGCGACCGCGTGCTGGCGGACGCGGCGAACGGCGCGCTCTACATGGTCGCGGGCAGCGAGCGCGGCGCGGGCAGCCGCTTCTCCGCGATGACGACGACGTACGAGCCCGAGGGTGACGGCTGGCGCATCCGCGGCTCGAAGACGTTCTGCAGCGGCGCGGGGCACGCCGACGCGTACCTCGTCGTGGCGCGCCGCGACGACAAGGTGAGCCAGTTCCTCGTCCCCGCCTCCGACGGGCTGACCATCGAGCAGACGTGGGACCCGCTCGGCATGCGCGCGACCGCGAGCAACGACCTGCACGTCGACGTCCGCGTCCCGCGCGACACGCTGCTCGGCGGCGTCGAGGGACTCGGCCTGCTGCTCGCGCGCGTCAGCCCGCAGTGGCTGGTGGCGTCGTACGCCGCCGTCTACGCCGGCACCGCGCGCGCCGCCATCACGGAGGCGGCCACCCAGCTGACCGAACGCGGCCTGGCCGGCCTGCCCCACGTGCGAGCACGTCTCGGCAGGGCGGACGCCGCCGCCGAGGGTGCCTGGCTCGCGGTCCGGGATGCGGCGCGCCTCGTCGACGAGAAGCCGGGCGACCCCGAGACGAACAAGGCGGTCTACCGCGCCAAGCTGCTCGCCGGCGACACCGCGCACGAGGTCACGGCGAGCATGCTCGAAGCGTGCGGTACGAGCGCCACGAGGCGGGGTAACCCGCTGGAACGGCTGTTCCGCGACGCGCGGTGCGGAGCGTTGCAGCCGGCCACGAGCGACGTCTGCGCCGACTGGCTCGGCGTGGCCGCGCTGGGGCTGGACCCGGACGAGGAGACGGCGGTGCCGAGATGGTGAGAACGGCGCGGATCGCGGGGGTCGCGACGGCGGTCCCCGCCCCGATGGACCAGCAGGCGTTGTGGGACGGCTTCTTCTCGAAGCACTACGACGGCTCCCGGCTGGCCGAGCGCGTCTGGGCGTCGTCGGGCGTCGTCACCCGGCACGGCGTGGCTGACCCGCTGACCGAGGACGTCAGCCAGTGGGGCACGGGCGCGCGCATGCGGCGGTACGTCACCGAGGCGCTGCCGCTCGGCAAGGACGCCGTGGCCGGCGCGCTCGCGAAGGCGGGTGTCAGCGCCGAGGAGGTCGGCCTGTTCGCGGTCGTCTCCTGCACCGGCTACGCCACCCCCGGGCTCGACATCCTGCTGGCCCGCGACCTCGGCATGCCGGCGGACGTGCAACGGCTCTTCGTCGGCCACATGGGCTGCTACGCGGCCATTCCCGGTCTCTCGACGGTCGCCGACGCGGTCGTCGCGCGCGGCCTCACGGCGGTGCTGCTCTGCGTCGAGCTGACGAGTCTTCATGTGCAGCCCGCGACCGACGAGGCGCAGCAGATGGTGGCGCACGCGCTGTTCTCCGACGCCGCGACGGCGGTGGTCCTCACGCCGCACAGCAACGGCCTCGAGGTCGTCGACACCATCGCGCGCACCGACGTCGCGCACCAGTCGTACATGACGTGGGACGTCACCGACCTCGGCTTCCGGATGGGGCTCTCGCCGCAGGTGCCGGACATCCTGCAGCGCCACGTCCGCAGCGTCACCGAGGACCTGCTCGCGAAGCACGACCTGACCCTTGCCGACGTCAAAGCCTGGGCCATCCACCCGGGCGGGCCGCGCATCCTCGACGTCTGCCGCGACGAGCTCGGCCTCGCCGAGTCCGACGTCGCGGCGTCGAGGGACACGCTGCGCGACTACGGCAACTGCTCCTCGCCCACCGTCCTCATCGCGCTCGACGAGGTGCGGCGCCGTACGCCGCTCGCGTCCGGCGACCATGTCGTGGCGCTCGCGTTCGGGCCGGGCCTGACGCTGTACGGCACGCTGCTCCGCCAGGCGTGACGCTTCGGCAGGCGGTCGCGCTCGCCGCGATCGCGGTGCTCGCGTACCTCTTCGGCGTCGTCCTGCCGCGCCGTACCGAACGACTCATCGAGGCTCTCCGCGAACGCATCCGGCTCGACCCGACCGTGCGGTGGGCGTTCTACCAGCGGTACCTCCGGCTGACCGTCGTCGTCGTGGCGGGTTTCGCCGTGACGGTCGCCCTCGGGGGTGAGGGAGCGGGGTCCGCGGGCGTCGGCTGGCCGCCGTACGCGAGCAGGCAGTTCCTGCCGGGGCTCGTCGCAGGCCTCGCCGCGGCGGCGCTCGTGCTGGCGCTGGCGTACGCCTACGGCAGCAGACGCGACCCCGGCGCGCTCGACACGGCGCAGCAGTACGCGCGCGTGGAGTTCCTCGTCCCGCACGCCCAGCGGGAGCGCACGATCTGGCCGCTCGTCTGCGTCGCGATCGCGGTCATCGAGGAGTGCGTCTATCGAGGACTCTTCGTCCTCTACGCCGCCACGCTGCTCGGCATCGACCCGTGGTGGCTGGTGCTGCCGGTGTCGGTGCTGTTCGGTCTCGGCCACCGGTACCAGGGCTGGCTCGGCGTCGTCGGGACGGGCGGCCTCGGGCTGATGTTCGGCATCGTCACCGTCGCGACGGGCAGCCTCTGGCCGGCGATCGCGCTGCACGCGGCGTTCGACGTCCGGCTGATGTTCGTCAGGCCACCAGCGCCCGCAGCGCCGGAGCCAGCCGGAGACTAGGCGCGATCGCGGCGACGACGGAGTGCACGACGCCGTCGCTGCGCACGAGGACGAGCGCGGCGTCCGTCCGGAGCCGGTACGCCGCCGCCAGCGCACCCTCCGGGTCGGCGAAGCCGCCCGCCTCGCCGCCCGACTGCGCGGCCAGCGACGCCGCGAACGCGAACGACGCACCGGCCTCGACCACGTAGGTCGCGAGCCGCAGTGGCGCCGTCTCCGCGACGACCTGGCGGATCGCCGCGACGCAGTCGCAGCCGGTGCGGACGAGCATGACGACCGCGGGGCGCAGCCGGCGCGCGGGCGTGACGCCGAGGCGGCCGCGCAGCGGCACGTCGGGCAGCAGCCCGCCGACGGCGCCGGGGGTGACGACGGGCGAGGCGAGCGGGCCGGGCAACGGCCGGGCCGACGGCGTAGGCGACGTACGCAGGAACACCAGCGCCGCCACCGCGACGCCCAGCACGACGACGACCGCGAGCCAGGCGCGCGAGCGTTCGGTCACTGCTGCTGCTGGACCTGCGCGTGCAGGGGCCGTACGTCGCGTGGCGGCACCGCGACCTCCTCCGGCACCGGCTTCGACGGCGCGACCATCGTCACCGACACGTCGAGGCTGCTCGCGCCGCCGCCGGCGTGCAGGCCCTTGATCGGCGCGATGTCGCCGTAGTCGCGGCCGACCGCGACGACGACGTGCCGCTCGTCGGCGAGGCAGGCGTTCGTCGGGTCGGCCTCGATCCAGCCGAAGCCCGGCACGAACGCCTCCACCCACGCGTGCGACTCGACGTCGATCGCGACGTCGGGCGCGGGCTCCGGGTCGGCGAAGAAGTAGCCGCTGACGTAGCGCGCGGGGACGCCGAGGTCGCGCAGCGTCGAGATGAGCAGGTGCGCGAAGTCCTGGCAGACGCCGCGCCCGCGTTCGAGCAGGTCGTCGACGGTGGAGGTCACGTACGACGCGCCGGTCGCGTACTCGAAACGCCGGTGCACCTCGTTCGACGCGCCCATGACCAGCTCGACGACGGACTTCGGCTGGACCACGCGGCGTACGTGCTGCGCGAACGTGTCGAGGTGGTCGCCGCCGGCCGCCAGCGGAGACACGTGCAGCCACTCGGCATGCGCGTCGCGGAAGAGAGGGTCGTCCAGCATCGCGAGGTCGCCCGCGTCGCGCGGCACGTCGCGGCGGGGCGCGCTGACGACGACCGACTCGCCGACGATGGAGAGCGAGTCGTGCGGCGGCAGGATGTTGAACGCGTGCACGCGGGTGCCGAAGTGGTCGCGGTACTCCGTCGTCCGCGCCTTCGGCGTCAGGGTCAGGCGGAACGACAGGAGGTTCTGCCGCTCGTCGTTGCGCGGCGTGATGCGCAGCTCGTTGAACGACGCGCTGGCCGGCTGCTCGTAGCGGAACGTCGTCGTGTGCCGGATGCGGACCCTCACGAGACCGCCTTCCCCTGGGTCGCGCCGCGCGCGAAGCACTCGGCGACCAGCCCCTCGTGGACCTCGGCGCAGGCCGCGGTGACGCGCGCGACGAAGGCAGGGATGCCCTCCTCGAACACCTCGCCCACCTGCCGGAACTCCAGCTCGGCGCGCAGCCGTCCCGCCGTACGCCGCGACGGCGAGTCGAGCCGCGGCGCCGTCACGCGGACGACGCACTCCTCGACGTGCTTCGCGCTGTAGAGCGCGCTGCGAGGGAAGTCGCGGTCGAGCAGCAGGAACTCCGCCACACGGCGCGGCTCGACGACCGTGCGGTAGGTCTTGCGGTACGCCTCGTACGCCGACAGCGACCGCAGCAGCACCGTCCACCCGAACGTCTCCGCCGGCGTCGCGCGTTGAGTCGCGGGGATGTGCAGCAGGCCGGACCGGACGTCGAGGACGCGGCACGTGAACACGACCCGCTCGACGTACCTCCCGATCGTCAGCCAGTCCCAGCCCTCCTCGCGCAGCATGGTGCCGTCGGCCGTGCCCGCAAAGAGGAAGGCCCGCGCCTTCATCGACGAGAAGAACCGGTGCGCCCCAGCGCCTTCGAGGTCGCCCGCGCCGGTCGCGGCGACCGCGAGGTGCCACGTGTTGAGCGCCTCCCACATCTCGCTCGTGACGGCGTCGCGGACGGTCCGCGCGGACTCGCGCGCGGTGCGTACGCACGACGCGATCGACTCGGGCGCGTCGCGGTCGAGGGCGTACGACGACAGCACTTCCGCGCTGCTCCGCGGCGCGCCGCCGAGGATCGCGGCGATCGACTCGCGGCCCGCCTCGTCGTCGCCGCCGCGGCCTTCGAGGGACGCGCGGTGCGCGACGTCGAGGAGTCTTGCGGTGTCCTCGGCGCGCTCGGTGTAGCGCCCGACCCAGTACAGCGACTCGGCGATCCTCGACAGCATCTAGTCGTCCCCTTCGAGGACCCACGTGTCCTTGGAGCCGCCGCCCTGCGACGAGTTCACAACGAGCGAGCCCTCCGGCAGCGCGACCCGCGTGAGCCCGCCGGGGACGATCGTGATGTCCTCGCCCATGAGCACGAACGGCCGCAGGTCGACGTGCCGGGGCCGGAACGCGCCGTCGATCATCGTGGGGTGCCGGGACAGCGCGATCGTCTCCTGCGCGATGTACGCGCGCGGCTTGGCGAGCAGCCGCCGCCGGCAGTCGGCGAGCTCGCTCTCGGTGGCGGTGGGGCCGATCGTCATGCCGTACCCGCCGCTGTCGGAGACGGTCTTGACGACGAGGCTCGGCAGGTTGCGCAGGACGTGGTCGAGCTGGTCGCGCTCGCCGGGGAGGTACGTCGGCACCTGGTCGAGCAGCGGCTTCTCGCCGAGGTAGTACTCGACCATCGCGGGGACGTACGCGTAGACCGCCTTGTCGTCGGCGATGCCGGTGCCGACGGCGTTGGCGAGGGCGACGTTGCCAGCCCTGGCGGCGAGCATGAGCCCCGTCACGCCGAGGACCGAGTCGGGCCTGAAGGCGAGCGGGTCGAGGTAGTCGTCGTCCACCCGCCGGTACACGACGTCGACGCGGCGGCGGCCGCTCGTCGTCTTCATGTAGACGACCGCGTCGTCGACGAACAGGTCGTCGCCCTGCACGATCTCCACGCCCATCTGCCGGGCGAGGAACGTGTGCTCGAAGTACGCGCTGTTGTACGACCCCGGCGTCAGCAGCACGACGGTCGGGTCACCGTCGCCGCGCGGCGCGATGTGCCGCAGCACGTCGAGCAGCGCCTGCGGGTAGTGGTCGACGGGGCGTACGCGGTGCCGGTTGAACAGCTCGGGGAAGCCGCGGACCATCGACGCGCGGTTCTCGAGGACGTACGACACGCCGCTCGGCGTCCGGCAGTTGTCCTCCAGCACGAGCCACCGGCCGGTGTCGTCGCGGATCAGGTCCACGCCGGAGACGTGCGTCCAGATGCCCTGCGGCGGGTGCAGCCCCGTGGCCTGGCGGGTGAAGTGGCGGCCGGTGACGACGAGCTCGTTCGGGACGATCCCGTCGCGGACGATGGCGCGGGTCGAGTAGACGTCGGCGAGGAACGCGTTGAGCGCGGTCACCCGCTGCACGAGGCCAGCCGACAGCGCCTCCCACTCCAGCGCGGTCACCAGGCGGGGGACCAGGTCGAGGGGGAACGTCCGCTCCACGTCGTCGCCGTCCGAGTAGACGGTGAACGTGATGCCCTGCGCCCGCAGCGACAGCTCGATCGCCTCGGCCTTGGCCGCCAGCTCCCGCGGGTCGAGGCCCGCGAGGTACGTCACCAGGCGGCGGTACGCCGGCCGCACCCGCCCGTCGGCGTCGAAGCACTCGTCGTGCATGCGGGCGTCCAGCGGGTAGTCGCTGAACCCCCCGCCCGCCTCGACGTTCATGGGTCGCAGCGTAGGTCACACGGGTGCCCGGACGTTCGCAGAGGGGGTCTTGGAGGGCGCTGGTAGACTGGGACTCCACACGAAGGGGTTCAAACGCATATGTCTTTCAAGGTCGGCGAGACTGTCGTGTACCCGCACCACGGTGCGGCGCTCATCGAGGCGATCGAGAAGCGCACCGTCGGAGGGGTCGAGCGGGTGTACCTCGTGCTGAAGGTCGCTCAGGGCGACCTCACCGTGAAGGTGCCCGCGGACAACGCTGAGATCGTCGGTGTCCGTGACGTCGTCGGGCAGGAGGGCCTCGAGAAGGTCTTCGACGTGCTCCGCGCGCCGCACACCGAGGAGCCGACCAACTGGTCGCGCCGCTACAAGGCCAACCTCGAGAAGCTCGCCTCCGGCGACGTCAACAAGGTCGCCGAGGTCGTCCGCGACCTCTGGCGCCGCGACCGCGAGCGCGGTCTGTCGGCGGGCGAGAAGCGGATGCTCTCCAAGGCGCGGCAGATCCTCGTGAGTGAGCTGGCTCTCGCCGAGGGCACCAACGAGGACAAGGCCGAAGCAGTCCTCGACGAGGTCCTGGCTTCCTGAGCGACGCCCCAGCGTCCCCCTGGCCGCGTTCTCGGTCGCTCGCGTGCGGAGCACGCGTCGCTCCCTGCGGCCTTGCCAGGCGAACGCTGGAACGCCGCTGCCCCTAGACTTCTCACTCCCTGGGGGAGACAGCGCGAGGAGGCTAGCCGTTGTCCGAACGCCGACCGGCTAGCGGTGTGGTCGAGGCGCTGCGGCTGCTCTCCGTCGTCTTCTTCGCGGGCGTCGGCTTCGAGGTCGCGCGCATCGTCGCGCCCTCGGGCGACGAGATCCTCGGGACGTTCAACGGCGTCGCGGTCGGCGTCATCGTCGGCGCGGGCCTGGGCTACGTGCTCGGCGGCGTCCTCGGCCGTACGACGGTCACCACCGTCGACCGCGTCGAGGTCGGCCTCCGTGAGACCTCGGCCGAGTCGCTCGTAGCGGGCGCCATCGGGACGGTCTGCGGCGTCTTGCTCGCGGCGGGGGTGGGCTGGCCGCTGTTCCTGATCCCGGAGCCGTACATCGCGTTCTCGCTGTTCGGCTTCGTGCTGGTGCTGTTCGGGTTCCTCGGGCAGCGCATCGGCCAGGCCAAGCGCGACGGCGTCCTCGCGATCTTCGGTGCCCGCGCGGGCGTCGCGCCGCGGGAGAGCGCCGCGTCCGCGCTGCCCAAGCTCGTGGACTCCTCGGTGGCGATCGACGGGCGGGTGCTCGACGTCGTACGCGCGGGCTTCCTGCACGGCTCGATGCTCGTCTGCCGACCCGTGCTCGACGAGCTGCAGGGGCTCGCCGATGCGGGCGACGACCTGCGCCGCGCGCGCGGCCGCCGCGGGCTGGAGCTGCTGGAGACGCTGCGCCGCGAGCCAGGGGTCGAGCTGGAGGTCGTGGACGACGAGGCGCCCGGCGTACCCGAGGTCGACGCCAAGCTCGTGCGCATCGCGCTCGACCGCAACGCCGCCCTCCTCACCCTCGACACCAACCTCGCCAAGGCCGCCGCGCTGGCCGGCGTCCGCGTCCTCAACCTGCACGCGCTCGGCCTCGCGCTGCGTCCGCCGGTGCAGGCCGGCGACGAGGTGACGGTGCTGCTCATCAAGCCGGGCAAGGAGGCGGGCCAGGCCGTCGGCTACCTCGACGACGGCACGATGGTCGTCGCCGAACGCAGCCGGGCCAAGGTCGGCAGCGAGGCGCAGGTCCTCGTCACGAGCGTTCTCACGACCGCGAACGGCCGCATGGTCTTCGCCCGCCCCGCCGGCGAGCCCGCCGAGGTCGCCGCGCGTCCGGGGCCGAGACGGCGGGCCGAGTGAGGGTCGCGGCGATCGTCCCCGCGGCGGGACGCGGCGAACGCCTCGGCCCCGGCGCCCCCAAGGCGCTGCGGCTGCTCGGCGGCGTACCCATGCTCGTCCACTCCGTACGAGCGCTCGCGCGGGCCCGGCTCGTCGACGTCGTCGTGGTGGCGGCGCCGCCGGGGGACGAGGCCGAGGTACGCGGCGTCCTCGACACCTATCAGGCGCCCACCGAGGTCCGCGTCGTGACGGGCGGGGAGACGCGGCAGGACTCCGTACGGCTCGCGCTCGAGTCGCTGGACCCCGACGTGGACGTGGTGCTCGTGCACGACGCCGCGCGGCCGCTGGCGCCGAGCCAGCTCGTCGACGCCGTCGTGCAGGCCGTCGCGCGCGGCGCTGAGGCCGTCATCCCCGCGCTGCCCGTCGCGGACACCGTGAAGCGCGTCGAGGACGGGCGGGTGGTGGAGACCGTACGGCGCGAGGGCCTGTACGCCGTCCAGACCCCTCAGGGCTTCACGCGCGAGCTGCTCACCAAGGCGCACGACGCGGCGGTCATCGACGGCTTCGCGGGCACCGACGACGCCTCGCTGGCCGAGCGGATCGGGGCGACCGTGGCGGTCGTACCCGGGCACCCCGAAGCCGCGAAGGTGACCCGCCCGCACGACCTCGCCACCGCCGAGCACGTCCTCCAGGAACGCCTCGCCCGCCGTGAGCACTGACGTTGAGCACTGACCTCCGGACGGGCATCGGGGTCGACGTGCACCCGTACGACGCCTCGCGCCCGCTGTGGCTGGCCGGACTCGAGTGGCCGGGCGAGCCGGGACTGGCCGGGCACTCCGACGGCGACGTCGCGGCGCACGCCTGCTGCGACGCGCTGCTGTCGGCGGCGGGGCTGGGGGACCTCGGGTCGCAGTACGGCACCAGCGCCCCCGAGTGGGCAGGCGCGGCCGGGGCCGCCTTGCTGGCCGAGACTGTACGCCGCGTCGCCGAGGCGGGCTGGACCGTCGTCAACGTCGCCGTGCAGGTCGTCGGTGAACGCCCCAAGGTCGGCCCGCGTCGTACGGAGGCCGAGTCGGTGCTGAGCGAGGCGGCCGGCGCGCCGGTGTCCGTGAGCGCGACGACGACGGACGGGCTCGGCTTCACGGGCAGGGGCGAGGGGCTGGCCGCGGTCGCGACGGCCCTGCTGACCCGAGACTGACGCCCGCGCCTGACGCACGCGCAGAACTCGTGATCTTGGCTGCGTTTGTGACGGCCGAGCAGCACGAACGCAGCCAAGATCACGAAAAGCGGGGCAGGCTACGCCGCCGGCACCGCCCGACCTACGCCGTCGGGTCGCCGCCGATCAGAACGGCGCCGGCCACGCGCGCGTTGACCACCCGCAGCGACGCCGACACCTCGCGCAGCGTGCGCGGCGAGGACTTGCCCGCGGGCACCGACAGCAGGATCGCGCCGGCCACGGCCATGACCCGCGCGTCGTCCGACTCGGTGACGGCGGGCGCGTCGACGAGCACGACGTCGTACTCCCGCGTCCACCCCTGGAGCACCTCGCCGAAGCGCGTCTCCACGAGCTCGGCGGCCTGGGTCGGGGCGTTGCCCGCGGGGAGCACGGACAGGTTGGGCACCGGCCCGGCGATCAGCAGCGACTCGGTCGACGCCCCGGCCAGCACCTCCGCCAGCCCTCCGGCGCCGGGGCGGGACAGGGCGGGGTGCGTACGCGGCGAGGCGAGGTTGCCGTCCACGAGCAGGACCCGGTGCTGCACCTGGGCGAGCGCGACGGCGAGGTTGGCGGCGAGCCACCCCTCGGCCTCGTCGGGCACCGCCGACGTCACGACCAGCGCGGGCAGCGGCTCGCGCGCGGCCACGAACTCCAGCGCGATGCGCAGCGCGCGGAACGCCGCCGACGTCCGCGCCTCCGGATCAGCGGCATCGAGGGCGTTGCGGTCGCGTGGACGAGGCAGCCGGGCCAGCACGCCGAAGCCGGTCGTCTCCTGTACGTCCTCCGCGGTGTCGGCACGGCGCGCGGCGTTGTCCTGCAGCAGTGCCGCGGTGACGGCCAGCGCGAGGCCGAGCACGACCCCGATGACGATGATGAGCCGGGTGTTGGGGGAGACCGGGGCGGTGCCGGGCCGCGCGGTGTCGACGGTCGCGAACGTGAACACGCCGTCGCTCGGGTCGTGCCGCGGCAGCTCGGCGGCGACGGCGTTCGCGATCCGTGCCGCCAGCGCCGGGTCGGTGTGCCGCGCGGTGATGCGGACGAGCACCGTGCCCTCGACGAGGTTGCCGGAGACGGCCTCCTTCATCGTCGCGAGCGAGGGCACCGGCGCGATGCGCGTCCGGGCGGCGTCGAGCACGTCGCCCGTCGTGACCAGCCTGGCGACCGTCGCCTGCAACGTCGTGAGGTTGCCGGTCGACCGCAGCGCCTCCTGGCTCGGCGACGCGGAGATCGTCGCCGTCGACTCGTAGATCCGCGGCGCCATCGTCAGGAACCCGGCGGTCGCACCCAGCTCCACGAGCAGCACGAGGAACGCGATGAGCTTCCTGCGCCACACGGCGCCGAGCAGCTCGCGGAGGTCCACGCGGTCACCGTACCGACAGGGAGGCGTACACCGCGTCGTACGCGCCGCGCATCGCCGCCACCGAGAACCGCTCCGCCACCCGCTCCCGGCCCGCCGCCGCCAGCTCGGCGCGGCGTTCCGGCGAGCCGAGCAGCTCCGTCAACGTCGCCGCCAGCGCCTCCACGTCCCCCGGCGGTACGAGCCGCGCCGCGCCCGTGCACCCCGCCACCAGACCGCCCACGCCGGTCGCGACGACGGGCACTCCCGCCGACATCGCCTCCAGGACCGCCATCGGCATGCCCTCGGAGTCGGACGCGAGGCAGTAGACGTCGGCGGCCGCGAGGAGGCGGGGTACGTCGGACCGCTCACGGAGCACCCGTACCCGCGCGTCACCCGCCACGACCAGGGGGCCGCCGCCCGCCACGAGCAGCACCGCGGGCTCCGGCACCGAACGCCACGCCTCCACGAGCAGGTCGGGCCGCTTCGGCGGCGCGAGCCGCGCGACCCAGAGCGCGACCGGCACGTCCGGATCGAGCCCGAGCTCGCGCCGCGCGACCGACCTGTCGTACGGCGCAGGCGGCGCGACGGCGTTGTCCACGACGGTCACGCGGTCGGCGGGGAGGCCGCCCGCGACGAGCTTCTCCCGCTCGGTCTCCGAGACCGCGACGACGAGGTCGGCGGTACGCCGCAGCAGTCCCGCCGCGCGCGGGTAGTCGGCTGCGGGGAGGCCGTGGACGGTGACGACGAGCGGAGGCCGCCGCCGCGGCCAGCGGGTGGCGAGGTGCGCGACGAGCGCGGCCCCGACGTTGTGCGCGTGGACGACGTCCGCCTGGCCCCGCAGCGACCGCGCCGCGCCGGCCGCGCCCAGAACGGCCTTCGCCACGGAACGCCGGTGCAGCGCCACAGGCACGAGCCGTACGCCCTCCGCGGCCAGCGCATCGGCCCGCCGCCCGCCCGCGCTCGCCACGGTCACCGCGTCGCCACGAGAGAGGCGGTGCCGCGCGAGGTCCTCGACCAGCGCCTCCGCGCCGCCGGAGCCCATCTCGGCGATGACGTGCGCGATCCTCACGAGCACGCCTCGGTGTAGACGGCGGCGAGGCCGGCGGCGCAGCGTTCGATGCCGTACGCCTCCTCGACCCGTTGCCGCCCCGCCACCCCCATCGCCGGCGTCACCGAGGACAGAGCAGCGGCCAGTGCCGCCGCGTCGCCCGGCGGCACGAGCAGCCCGTCCACGCCGTCGCGCACGACCTCCGGGATGCCGCCCACGCGCGTCGCCACGACCGGCAGCCCGCAGGCCATCGCCTGGAGCAAGGCGAGCGGCATGTTCTCCGCGGCCGAGCAGAGCACGAACGCGTCCGCCGCCGCGAACAGCGGCACCGGGTCCGCCACGAACCCCGGCAGCGACACCCGCCCGCCCAGCTCGTCCGCCCGCGCGGCCACCATCGGCAGCAGCGGCCCGTCGCCCGCGAGCACGGCCCGACCGTCGTACGACGCCAGCGCGTCCAGGAGCACGTCCAGCCGCTTCACCGCACCCATCAGCCCGAGCCAGAGCACGCCCTCGCCGCCGGTGTGCCCCGCGGGGGAGAAGCGTTCGAGGTCGACGCCGTTCGGGACGACCCTGACCTGCGCGTCGGGGAGGCGTACGTGCCTCGCCAGGAACTCCGCGATCGCCTCGCTCGGCGCGACGACGAACGCGCCGGTCCGGCCGAGCCAGCGCTCCATGTGGAGGTAGTAGAGGCGGTCGCGGCTGCGTTCGGGGGCGGCGCGGAGGTTGCCGCGGACGAGGTACGACAGCCCGTCCGGCGCGCCGTGCAGCGTGAACACCACGGGCACGCCCGCCGCCTTCGCCGCGAGCCGCCCGACGAGCCCGGCGCGCCGGTCCTGGCAGTGCAGGACGTCGGGGCGTTCGCGCCGCAGCAGCGCGGCGAAGCGCAGCGCCCCCGCCGCGTCGGTCTTGGACGAGACCGACAGGGGAAGCAGCCGTACGCCCGCCGCCGTCACGCGGTCGGCCGCCGCGCCCGGCGGCATGACGACCGTCACCTCGTGCCCGAGCGCGGCCAGCACCGGGGCGACGTCGGCGACGTGGTCGGCGGGGCCGCCTGCCGGCTGGGTCAGCAGGTGCCAGACCCTCACGCCGTGGCCCGCCGCAGCTCCAGCCCGATGCCCATGGCCGGGAAGAGCCACACGGGCAGGTAGTACTGCTCGGTCAGGAACATCGCCGCCACCGCCATCCCCAGCAGCGCCCCCTGCACGCCGACCGCGAGCGCGCGGTCAGGGCCTCGGGCGCGGACCACCCGCCGCGCGGACGTCCATCCCGTGATGCCGATGAGGAGGAACGCCGTCAGCCCCACGAAGCCGAGCTCGGCCGCCACCTCGAGGTACATCTGGTGGGCGACCTTGAGCTGGTGGGTCGGGTTGAAGTCGCGGTCGCCGACGTACTCCTCGTACCGCGTCTCGAAGCCGCCGGGGCCGATGCCGAGCACCGGGTGGTCGGCGGCCATCTCCGTGGTGACGAGCCAGCGGATCTTGCGCTCGTCGACGTTCGTGGCCGCGACCTTGTTCTTGGCGTCGAGCTTCTCGCTGACCAGCGCCGGCACGAGGACCGCGACGACGACGAGCGAGGCCACGACGAACGCCGCCGACCACGCCGCCGTCCGCGGCCTGATGTGCCCGACCGCGACGGCCCAGAGCACGACGACGACGAGGCCCAGCGCGGCGCCGCGCGAGAGGCTGCCCGCGATCGCCGCGAGCGAGACCGCCGCGCAGGCGAGCCAGAGACGGCGGCGGCCGTACGTCCGCAGCGCCAGCGCGATCGGCACCGCCGCGACGAGGAAGAACGCGAAGTCGTTGGCGTCGCCGAGCGGCCCGGCGGCGCGGTAGTCGCCCTGCACCAGCGACTCGAACAGCCCGCAGACCGCGGCCAGCGCGCACGAGATCACGTACACCTCGGCGCAGCGCCGCGGCGCGACGGTCCCGCGCAGCACGTCGGCGAGCACGACGAACGCGCCGATGAACGACACGTACCGCACGACGACGCTCGTCCCCGCCGGCGGGTTGGTGTGCATGAGCGCCGACGCCATGACGACGAAGAGCAGCACGACCGCGGCGCGGACGCCTGGATGGCGGAGGCGTTCGCGGGTGCGGTCGGTGAGCAGCCGCAGCCCCCACGCCGCGAACAGCAGCAGCCCGGCGAGCTTCACCGACGCGCCGCTGACCGCGCTCGCGTAGTCCTCGAACGGCGCCAGCCCCACGAACACCAGCACCGCCGCGTCGAGTCGCAGCAGGAGGAACGCCGCCCCCACCGCCGCGCCGAGCGCCGCGACCGACAGGAGCGGGGCACGGACGACCGCCGCCGGCAGCGCCGCCGCGACCGCCAGCGCCAGCGCGGGGACCCAGCGGCCCCGCCGGTCGTGGGCGCCTACGGCTGCCATGCCGGGCCGTTCCGCGTACGCCACGAGTCGAGCGGCCGGAGGAACGTGTACGCGCCGCCGAGGATGCGGGTCACGTCGGCCGCGTCCGGCGGCGCGAACGCCCGCCGGAGCGCGTAGACGTCGGTACGCGCGGTGTTGCGGCCCCGGTCGACGGTCACCGCGGCGTCGTACCCCGCCGCGACCACCGCGTGCCGGATCCGGGCGTCCCAGCCGCCCATCGGGTACGCGAACGTGGTCACGGAGCGTTGCAACAGGTCCTCCAGCGCCGCTTTGGAGTCCCGCAGCTCGGCCCCCACGGCGGCCGCGTCGAGGTGCGGGAGCCAGCGGTGCGTCACCGTGTGTGACCCGATGTCGAGCCCGTCGTCGGCCACGGCGCGCAGCTCGGCGGCCGTGAGGAGCCGAGCCGAGGCGGCTGACGGGTCGTCCCAGGGGAACGTCCTGCCGCCGTCGAGGTAGCCGGAGACCGCGAAGAGCGTGGCCGGCCAGCCGCGCGACTTCAGCTCGGGCCAGGCCAGCTCGGCCACGCCGGCGTAGCCGTCGTCGAACGTCAGCACCACCGCGCGCGGCGGCAGCGAGCCGTCGCGTAGCCCCGAAATCCCTTGGTCCAGACGGACGACCGTGCCCCAGTCACCGATCGCGTCGAGGTGCCGGCGGAGCTCGTCGAACGTCGTCACGAGCCCGCTACCGGTCTTGTCCACGGCGTGCCAGCCGAGGAGCAGCAGCCCGCCGCGGGGACCGGCGACGCGGTCGCGCGCGGCGAGCACGGCGGACGTGGCACGGCCGGCGGCGACCACGGCGGGGTTCACGGAAAGCATTCTGCTACCAGCGAGGGGTTCAAGCACGCTCCGTGTTCGCCGATAACTCTCCGTGACAGCCACTGAGAGTAACGAGGACTGAGCCGAATGACGCGCTGGACCCCCCGCCTGACCCTGGGAGCCGTAGCAGCCTCCGTGCTCGTCGCGCTCGCTCCCGGCGCCCAGGCGCAGGCCGCGACCGGCACCGTCAACCCCCCGGCGCTCTGGTACAAGATCGCCGGCGAGATCACCGACGCCGAGGCCACCGTCGCCGCGAGCCGCTACCGCGTCGTCATCCTCCAGTCGTGGCAGACCCGCGCCGCCTCGATCATCAAGTCGCTCAACCCCGCCGTCACCGTGCTGGCGTACAAGGACCTCTCCTCCGCCTCCTACGCCGAGGCGGCGCTCGACAACGAGCGCAACGGCCGCCCGATGGCGACCGGCGTCGGCTACATCGACGCGACCGCGAACGGCTGGCTGGCCAAGGACACCCTCGGCAACGACGTCGGCTGGAAGGGCTACCCCAACCTCTGGCAGACCGAGGTGTGGAACCCCGCGTACCAGCAGCGCTGGGTCGACAACGTGACCAAGGAGATCAACGGCAGCGTCTGGGACGGCGTGTTCGGCGACGACGCGCTGACGACGCTGAAGTACTACTCCACCGCGACGCTCGCCGAGGCGCCCACCGACGCCGACCTGCAGGCCGGCGAGGAAGCGCTCATCAAGAAGGCGTCCGACGCGCTGCACGCCCTCGGCAAGAAGCTCGTCGTCAACATCTCCGGCGCCACCGACAACCTCGCCGTCTGGACCCGCTGGTCGCAGATGACCGACGGCGCGATGCTCGAGCACTACGCGCACTGGGGCACCGACCCGAACTCGCCCAGCAACTACCTCTGGGACTGGGGCTCGCGGGGCTGGACCGCCGGCGTGCAGGCCCTGGCCACCTCGCCCGGCAACGTCGCCGTCACGACCTCCGCCGACACCGACGACCGTTCGTACCGGTACGGCCTCGCGTCGTTCCTCATCGCGAACGCCGGGCACGGCGCGTTCACGGCCGTCGACTCGTACAAGAAGGCCCCGTGGCGCCCCGAGCAGGCCTGGAACCTCGGCTACGCCACCGCCCCCATGGTCAAGGTCGGCGCGGCGTACACCAGGGTCTTCCCCGCCGGCTTCGCCGCGGTGAACCCCTTGAAGGACCAGACCGTCACCGTGCCGCTGCCCGCGCCGCTGCAGGACGTGACCGGCGCGACCGTCTCCTCCGTGACGCTGCCGCCGCTGACCGGCGCGGTGTTCAAGGGCACCGTCGACGCGCCCGTCGTCCCGCCGGTGACGGACACCACGACGACCACGCCGACCAAGAACAAGGGCAAGTGGCGCCACTACGCGCCGACGCCCGTCGCCGCCCCGACCGCGGGCACGACGACCGAGCCCGCGCCGGCCACTGCCCCGGTGACCCCGGCGACCCCGGTCCGTACGGCGCCCGGTGCCGCCACGGCCGCCACCCACGTGCCGACCGCGGCCCGCCAGGGCACCCGCGCCGCCGCCACGACGGCTCGGACGGCTCCGGTCACCCGCTCCGCCGCCCAGGCCGCCACCGTGGCGACAGCCCCGGCCGCCACCACGACCCGCCGCGCCACTACGACGACGACGGGCACCGCGCTCCGTACGGCCGCCGGTCCGCTCGCCGCCATGACGACCGCCGCGACGTCGGCGCCGACGAGCACCGACGCCCCGCTCGCCGCCGTCGCCCTGCTGCTCGTCGCGGGCACCGCCGCCGTCCGCCGCCGCGTCGCGTAGGGCGGCCCCGCTGGGGCAGGATGCCCCGCATGAGCGCACTGCCGGACAAGGCCCGCGAGCTTCTCGACGCGCCCAACCACGTCACCCTCGCCACGATCAACGCCGACGGCTCGCCGCAGACGACCGTGCACTGGGTCGCCCGCGACGGAGACGACGTCCTCATGTCGACCGTCAAGGGCCGCAGGCACGCCCGCAACCTCGAACGCGACCCTCGCGTCTCCGTCCTGCTCATCGCGCCGGACGACCCGTACTCCTACCTGGAGGTCCGCGGCACCGCCACCCTCACCGAGGAGGGTGGCCGCGAGCTCATCGACGCGCTGGCGCTGAAGTACCGGGGCGTGACGCCGTACCCGTGGGACAAGCCGGAGAACGTCCGCGTCGTCATCCGCGTCCCACCCGAGCACGTCGTCTTCCACGGCGCCTGACCCGGCCGGCCGGCCGAACGCCGCCGTAGGGCGTACGCCGCCCCGGGCGTGCGGTTACTGGTGGGTAGCGGCAACGGCCGGGCACGAACCGGTGAACGGCGACGTCGCTACTCACCAGTAGCTTCCGGCGCGCCCCGCCGTGCGAACGGATCCGCCGCTCGCCCGCGAGCCCGTACGCGGCCCCGCGTACGATGCGCGGCGTGCCGCTCGTCCTCCACGACACCCGCGCCCGCGCCGCCCGGCCGTTCGAGCCGGTCGTGCCCGGCGTGGCGTCCGTCTACGTCTGCGGCCCCACCGTGCAGGCACCGCCGCACGTCGGGCACGCGCGTTCCGCGGTGGCGTTCGACATCCTGCGCCGCTGGCTGACCGAGTCGGGCTACGCGGTGACGTACGTCCGCAACGTCACCGACATCGACGACAAGATCATCCACGTCGCCGGCCACGAGGGCGTCTCCTCGTGGGTCGTCGCGGAGCGCAACACGCGGGCGTTCAACGCGGCGTACGACGCCCTCGGCGTCCTCCCGCCGACCGTCGAGCCGCGGGCCACAGGACACGTGCCCGAGATGATCGCGCTGATGCAGACGCTCATCGACAAGGGGCACGCGTACGCCTCGGGCGGCGACGTCTACTTCGACGTCAGGTCCTTCGGCAGCTACGGCGAGCTGTCCGGCCAGCAGCCCGACGCGATGATGCAGACAGAGAAGGTCGACCCGTCGCGGCCCAAGCGCAACCCGCTCGACTTCGCGCTCTGGAAGGCGCACAAGCCGGGGGAGCCGTTCTGGGACACGCCCTGGGGCCCAGGGCGGCCGGGCTGGCACCTCGAGTGCTCGGCCATGGCGGTGAAGTACCTCGGGCAGCCGTTCGACATCCACGGCGGCGGGCTCGACCTCGTCTTCCCGCACCACGAGAACGAGAACGCCCAGTCCGCGTGCGCCGGCGACGGCTTCGCCAACTACTGGATGCACAACGGCATGGTCAACACCGGCGGCGAGAAGATGAGCAAGTCGCTCGGCAACTCCCTCGTCGTCGCCGACGTGCTCGCCACCGGCGTACGGCCGCAGGTGCTCCGCTACCTCCTCGGCGGCGCGCACTACCGCTCGGCCATCGAGTACGGCGAGGCCGCGCTCGCCGAGGCGGCGGCGTCGTACGGGCGCATCGAGACGTTCGTCCGCAACGCGGGGAGTGACGGCGCGGTCGACGACGCGGCGTGGGCCGAGTTCGCCGCCGCCATGGACGACGACCTCGCCATCTCCCGCGCGCTCGGCGTGATCCACACGACCGTCGGCCGCGGCAACGCCGCCCTCGACGCGGGCGAGGCATCGGTCGCCGCCGACTGCCGGGCGACCGTACGGCGCATGCTCACCGTCCTCGGGCTCGACCCCGTGGACCAGTGGCCCGCGGCGGCGGGCGACCTGCACGACACCCTCGGCGCGCTCGTCGAGATCGCGCTCGAGGCGCGGTCGGCGGCGCGGGGGCGCAAGGACTTCGCGGAGGCAGACGCCATCCGTGACCGCCTGGCCGCGGCCGGGGTAGTGGTCGAGGACACGGCTGGAGGCGTTCGGTGGCACCTGGGAAGCGCGTAGGCGGCGGCAAGGCGATCGCCAAGGGCGGCCAGGGCGGCAGGGCGGGCAAGGCCGGCTCGCACCGCAAGGGCGCGCCCGTCGGCTCCGGCGGCCACGGCAAGGACCGCCTGCAGGGCAAGGGCCCCACGCCGCCCGCCGAGGCGCGCAAGGGCCACCCCGCCGCGCGCAAGGCCGCCGCGGCCGCCAAGCGCGCCGCGCCCGGCGCCAAGGCGGGCGCCAAGCCCAAGGGCGAGCGCGGCCAGGTCGACGCCCCCGGCCCCTGGCCGTCGTCCCGCCCCACCGCGCGGCCCCGGCGTACGCCGGTCGGCATCACCGTCCCGCGCGGCGACGGCCCGCGCCGCGCCTCCGCGCCTGCCAAGCGCGCGCCCGCGCCCAAGCGCGGCATCCTCGCCGACGTCGACGAGGTCGTGGCCGGGCGCAACCCCGTCGTGGAGGCGTTGCGCGCTCGCGTGCCCGCCCGCACGCTCGTCGTCGCGCTCGGGCTCGACCACGACGACCGCGTCGCCGAGGCCCTGACCACCGCGGCCAGGCTCAAGGTGCCGATCCGCGAGGCGAGCCGTACCGAGGTCGACCGGCTCACCAACGGCGCGCTGCACCAGGGGCTGGCGCTGGTCGTGGCGCCGTACGACTACGCCCACCCCGACGACGTCCTCCGCCGCGCGCTGGAGCAATCCGAGGCTCCGCTCTTCGTGGCGCTGGACGGCGTCACCGACCCGCGCAACCTCGGCGCCGTGGTCCGCTCCGCGGCGGCGTTCGGCGCGCACGGGGTGATCGTTCCCGAGCGCCGCGCCGCCGGCCTCACCGCCGCCGCCTGGAAGGCGTCCGCGGGCACCGCCGCGCGGCTGCCCGTCGCGCGCGCCACCAACCTCGTCCGGACCCTCAAGTCGTACGCCGACGCCGGCGTCTCGATCGTCGGCCTCGCCGCCGAAGGGGAGCTGTCGCTCGATGACCTCGAGCTCGCCACCGAGCCGCTCTGCGTCGTCGTCGGATCCGAAGGAAAGGGCCTCGGGCGGCTCGTGGGGGAGACGTGCGACGTGCTCGTCCGGATCCCCATGGTCAACGACACCGAGTCGCTCAACGCGTCCGTGGCGGCCGCGGTCACGCTCGCCGAGGTCGCGAGACGGCGCAGGACGACCCCGTAACCCCCTTGCCAGCGGGTCGTTACTCCATGTGGGCGAAGGAAACAAGGTCTGGTCAAGGTAGGGCAAAACGTCCTACGATTGCCGGACCCGTTGCTTCACCCGCCGCGCCTGTTCACCCAGGGAAGGGCGATCCTCACGTGCGACGTCACCGCGACCACTACGACGACGAGCTCCGTACCGACGACGAGCTCGTCCTCGCCGCCCGCGCGGGCGACGACGTCGCGCTGGCCGAGCTGCTGACCAAGTACCGCAACTTCGCCCGGGTGAAGGCGCGCTCGTACTTCCTGGTCGGCGCGGACCGCGAGGACATCGTCCAGGAGGGCATGATCGGCCTGTACAAGGCCATCCGTGACTTCAACACGGAGATGCAGACGTCGTTCCGGGCGTTCGCCGAGCTCTGCGTGACGCGCCAGATCATCACCGCGATCAAGACCGCGACCCGGCAGAAGCACACGCCGCTCAACTCGTACGTGTCGTTCAACCGCCCCGTCGTCAGCGACGAGGACGGCGACCGCACGCTCGGCGACGTGATCCCGACCGTCGCCATCACCGACCCCGCCGACCTCGTCATCTCCTCCGAGCGCATCCGCGCCCTCCAGCGCCACTTCGACGAGGTGCTCTCCGACCTCGAGTGCGAGGTGCTCCGCCTGTACGTCGAGGGCAAGAGCTACCAGGAGATCGCCGAGTCGCTCAACCGGCACGTCAAGTCGATCGACAACGCGCTGCAGCGCATCAAGCGCAAGCTCGACATGCACCTGCGCGCTCGCGAAGTCGCCGACGTCAGCTAGCACTTCCCCGCACCACGGCACGGCCCCAGCACGACCCCTACGTCCGCCCCCGATGCCCTGGGAGCCCCGTTGATGCGTCGCGTGCCACTGTTCGCGATGCTCGCCGTGCTCGTCTCGGTATTGGTCGCCCCGGCTCGCGCGGCCGCCCCCGCTGAGGGGATCTTCCTGCGCGGCAGCCGCACGGCGTACGTCGACCTCTACGTCTACGTCAACCGCACCATCGCCGTCGACGACGTCGTCATGAAGACCAAGGGCACGTACGTCGGCTTCTACCTCTCGCCGGCCCCCGCCGACCGCGACACCGTCGGCGCGCTCGTCATGCCGCGGGTCGGCGCCACCGGCGCCAACGCCGTCATGCAGCTCGGGCAGAGCTGGGACGTCCGCGCCGGTCGTTACCGGATGTTCCTGCTCACCGACGGCCCGGCCGAGGTGTTCATCCCGATCGAGGGGCAGGGGTACCGCGGCTGGGTTCCGCGCGGCCGTGCGCCGCTGTCGGTCCGGCGTACGGACTTCGACGTCGACCCCGGCTCCACAGGCGGTGCCGCGCGGACCCCGGTGTCGTTGCGTTCCCGGTCGTTGGTGATCGTGGCGGGTTTGGTGACGTCTCCGTCGTTGACGGCCGTCGACCATCTCTCCGCGTGCGTCACCAACGGCTCGACGTCGTCCTGCGGGCTCTCCTATCGAGTCGACACCCGCGTGCCACTCGCGCGGACGTGGTCGTACGGCGCTCTGCTGGCCGGGCCTGGCAGTCACATCGGCGTGCTCGAGCTGAACCGCGCCGCCGGCGTCGACGCCGGCTCCCACGTAGCGGGGGCGCTGATCGTGCTGACCATCGGGCGCCAGACGTAGGTACGCTCGTCGCTACGCCGCCGGCGTGGCGCAACTGGCTAGCGCAGCCGACTTGTAATCGGCAGGTTCCCGGTTCGAGTCCGGGCGTCGGCTCTCGTTCCCGCAGGTCAGGGGCTTGTCAGCCCTCTGGCCGAGGGCCTCGGAAGCCCGATGTCTAACAGATGTCTAACGAACCGTTAGACATCTGCCCATCTGGGCCGTCACCCGACGGCACGGAGCGGCACCGGACTCGGACCGGGCTCCGGCCCTCGTGCGTGCAGCACCTCCCGGAAGTGGCGCTACCGACACCTACTGTCGGAGTTCCGCCCCACGCGGGCGGACCGGGACCGGGAGGTCCACCACGCGAGGCACCATCGTTCGCCGCGGCCAGAAGCTCTATGCCGTGCTCGACCTGCCGCCCGGCGAGAACGGCAAGCGCCGCCAGAAGTGGCTCTCCGGCTTCGACACCCGCCGCGAGGCCGAGGCCGTGCTCGCCGAGACGCTCACGGAAGTCCACACCGGCCGCTACGTCGCACCGACCGCCATGACCGTCCGGCAGTTCCTCTGCGACGAGTGGCTGCCCGCGAGCACCGCCCGCGTCCGCAAGACGACGCTGCGGTCGTACAGGCAGCTCATCGACCTCCACGCTGTCCCCGCCCTCGGCGATCTGCCCCTCGGCGAGGTGACGCCGGTCATGCTCACCAAGCTCTACGGCCGGCTCCTGACGTCCGGCCGGGTCAACGGCAAGGGCGGGTTGTCCGCCCGCACCGTTCGCTTCCTGCACACGGTCCTGCGCCGCGCCTTCGCTGACGCCGTGCGCTGGCGCTACCTCCAGGCCAACCCGGCCGATTGCGCGACCCCGCCGTCGGCCGCGGCGGCGCGCGCACCCGAGATGCGGACGTGGACGCTGGCGGAGTTGCAGGCATTCCTGCGATTCACCGTCGAGGACGAGTACCACGTCGGGTATGTCCTCGCCGCCTGCTGCGGCCTGCGACGCGGCGAGGTCTGCGGGCTCCGGTGGTCGGACGTCAACCTCGACGCTACCGGACAGTTCGGGCCGCACCTACGCGTGCGCCAGACCCTCGTCGAGGTCGACTACGTCGTCACAGTCTCGGAGCCCAAGACCGCGAAGAGCCGCCGCGTCGTCGCGCTCGATCCGACCGTCGTCGCCGTTCTTCGGCGGCACCGGACGCGCCAGCACAAGAACCGGCTCGCGTGCGGTGCCGTGTATGCGGAACACGACCTGGTCCTCGCGCGCCCGGACGGTGCGCCCGTCCAGCCGAGCAACTTCGTCCAGGTGTTCGCGCGCCAAATCGGCGAGGCTGGCGTCCCGCACATCCGCTTCCACGACCTGCGCCACACGCACGCGACGCTGTCACTGCAAGCGGGCATCCACCCGAAGATCGTCAGCGAGCGCCTCGGCCACTCGACCGCCGCGTTCACCTTGGACATCTACAGCCACGCCGTGCCGTCGCTCCAGGCAGAGGCTGCCGCGGCGTTCGGCGCTCTTGTTTACGGGACCTCATAATCCCTGGGTGCAGGTTCGAGCCCTGCCTGCTTGCCTGGCGCTGAGAACCCGTACCTACCTCATAGCGGGCTCCTGGGCGGATGAGTCATCACCCTCTGGATAGCCACTCCGGACGATCGTCTGCTCTGATCCGTGAGTCGGTACCTGTTGCGGGCGACAGGTATCAAGTTGTCCGAACGACATTCGGATATCTGATGTCCTTACTGGCCGAAGTGAACAAAATTCGGCAGCCAATGTTGTGCGACTCGACTTGGGAGGGTTGAGCGTGCACTGCGTCGTCCGCAGGTGAACGGACACCTCAACGTGGAGGAGAAAAGATGGACCTGCCTATGCGTCGTGCTCTGATCGCATCCGCGGTCGTGTTGGCTATGTTCGGTACGCCGGCCACAGTCGCTTCGGAGGGATCGTCGGCCGAACCGGTCAGGGCCGCCTTGGCGGCTCGGCCGAGCGGACACGGCTACAGACCGGGATTATCCGACCTGCTACAACAGCAAGCGAAGCTGCTAGGTCACCGGTGGGCGGGTTCCTCGGTCGAGCCCGACGGATCGGCGCTTGTCGGACTGACCTCAGGTGGCATACCGACTGCCCTTGCGTCGCGCCCAGATGTGCGGGTCGTCATTCGCCGCTTCTCGAGTGCGCACCTCAACGAGGCCGCTGACACAGTTGCCGCCCGCTTGAACCCCTTGTTGATGCCGGGCGTAAAGCCGGGCGCACCGGTGCGATGGGCCTTCGACGGCTGGGTCGATGTGCTGGAAAACGTCTTTGTGCTGCGGCTCGATAACCGTAGTTGGGACCGGCGCGCCGATGTTCGACGAACGCTTGGCTCGCTTGGTTCGTCGGGCGCAGTCCGACTCGTGCGCGGTGTAGTACCGCGGGTGGCGACAACGTGCGTACCGGCAAGCTGTCCGTTCCCTATCCGCGGAGGCTTGCACCTCAACTACGCAGGCATCAACGATGGATGCACGAGTGGGTTTGTGATGAAGCGGTGGGATGGCGTGCGGACGCAGTCGACGGCCGGTCACTGTCTCTCGTCCAACTTTTCGCACGCTGGCTACCAGATCGGGCCGACCCTCTGGGCCGATGACAGAGGCAACGTCGACGGACGCATCGTTGAGCACAACAATCAAGCGTTGAACGCACCGCGGAACTGGGTATTCCGCACCGCCAACCAGTCGAGCGCTGTGACGTCAAAGGTGACGATCCCCGACACGCAGTTCTTCGCCCCAATCTGCCACATCGGGCGAGCGAGCGGGGAATCGTGCGGCTTCGTCGTGAGTACAAACGCGATGGCCGGGGGCCGCACCGGCTGGGGAGCTACATCGGCGCGGGTGTGTCGCAGAGACTCCGGCGCACCTGTCGTCGGCGCCGATAACACGTGGGCATTCGGCATCATGTCCAGGGCTGAAATTGAAGTGGATGCCCAGTGCACGTTTGGCACACTCGGCTACTTCATGTGGGTCCGCGACTTCGAGGCTGCTTCCGGCTTCGAAGTGCTTCTGACCGAGACAACCGAGACGCTGGGGCCTGGGCAGCGAATGCACGCTGGCGACTTTCTCCGATCCCGGAACTGGCTGTACACACTCAACATGCAACCCGATGGCAATCTCGTGATGTACGGGCCTGCGGGACAGGTGTGGCAGTCGGGCACGATCGGCAATCCTGGTGCGTTCGTGACCATGCAGAACGCCGGTAACCTCGTGGTGTACCGCGGTGACGGAGTGCCGTTGTGGGCGCAGCCGACCACGTACTACGCCGGATCACGACTGGTGATGCAAGACGATCGAAATCTCGTCATCTACGCCCCGAACGGCGTCGCGGTGTGGGCAAGTAACACCAACATCTGAACACTGAAGCGGCGAAGAGGGTGGGTCGGCGACGAATCGCCTCCGACCCACCTCACGCTGCCAGTGAACCGCCCACGCCAGGTCTCGGGCAGGCGTTGCGGGCGCGCGGCGGGGGATGCTCACGCGGTGGACGAACCTTCGATCGCGGCCGGCGCGGACCTGCTCGGCGAGGCCCTGATCTGCTACGTCGCCGACGTCACCGCCGACGAGCTGGCCTTGGTGCGCGACGACGGCGCGCCGCCGGACGGGGAGCGGGGCGCGGTGCTGGTCGAGCTGCTCGGCGCGGCGGCGATGCTGGCCACGCAGCCCCACCCGCAGTTCCTCGTCGGCAACCTGTGCATCGCCGGCGCGGGCGGCGAGTCACTGATACAGCAGTGGCTGCGCCGAGTCGGCCGGACGGTGACGCCGTCACCGACGGCCGACGCGGTGCTGGCCGAGTTGCGTGCCCTTGCGGTCGACCTCTACCCGGTGCTGCTGATGCCGGACGGTGAGGTCCCGTTCAGTCACGCCAGCGCCGCGGCCTTCAACCATCCCCGTCGCGCCCCGTTAGTGGAGGCGCTACGAGCCGACCCGACGATCAGCCGGCTGGTGCCGGAACAGCAGCAGCCGGGCACGCTGGCCATGGTGTACCGCAGCACCGGATCAGGCAGCTCGGTGCAGGTCGAGATGCTCGGCCAGATGCTCGTCGAGGCCGCGTGGCATCGGCTACGCGCCCGCGGTGAACACGCACTCGACGCGCTGGAGCCAGCCCTCGACGAGGTGGTGGCCACCGTGCGGGCGGCCGCGGCCGGAAAGCCGACGTCGATCCCCGCGATGCTGGCGTTCGCCGGGCTGACGCTGCCTGACGGCGTGGACGAGGTCGCGCTGCCGTTCGGTCGGCTCCGGCGGGCGAGCGGGGCCGACCGCTGGCTATATCCGGCCAACCTGTCCGGCGGGCTGCAGTCGACCGACGCCGCCGGGACCACGACACAGATCGACTACGCCGGTGACATGGTGCTCGAAACGACTCTGTCGTACCGGCTACAGGTCAGGATCGACGACGACGAGGCACTCGGCTGGCCGACCGACTTGGGTGACTACCGCGAGTTCGTCGATCGCGCCGACACGGTGGCGTTGGCCGCCGCGCTGAGCATCATCCGCTCCGAGGTCACAGTGATCGGCGCGACCTGGCACGTGATGTTCGACCCGCTCGGACATATGCCACAGGCGGGGTGGCGCGACGCCCGCTCCTACACCGGGCTGTCGGCGGTCGCACCGACCGCCGCGGAGGTGACCGAGTTCACCCAGTGGGTGACCCGCATCGACGCGGCCCGGACCGCCGGCATCGCCGTTGGGATACGGCGCACGCTGTCGTCCCTGCGCGAGCGCAACGACGCCGCAGACTCACTCGTCGACGCGGTCGTCGCGTGGGAGAACCTGTTCGGCACTGGCCAGGGCGAGATCACGTTCCGCGTGTCGGTGGCGATGGCGCGGCTGCTCGCCGACACGGCGGAAGGCCGCGAAACGCTGCGGGACGAGATCAGCAAGTTGTACTCGTTGCGCTCGAAGGTCGTGCACGGCGTACACGTCGACGAGGCGCGGATCGGCTACGACGCGCGTCGCGCCCGCGAGATAACCCTCGAGATGTGGCGAGTGATCTTCCGCGACGTGCCCGGGATAATCGCGCTGAAGGAACGCGCACGCACACTGCTGCTGCGCTGACGTACGCGGTCGCGGCCGGTCGGCCCTCTGCGACTGACCTCCCATGCCGACCTGGACGAGCACGTCCACAAGCGAGGAGACGCTGCGCAACTGCGTGCGTGCCGCGGAGGTCGACACGACCGCCGGCCGCGGCTGACGACCGATGAGCGGGCGCGGGTCGCCGAGCTGCGGAGCCTGACCCGGTTCGCCGGACACGCGATCTCACTCCGGTCCGCGTGGCGTGGCAGCAATCAGCTTGCACAAGGACGCACAATTTTCGTGTGCCGAAGCTCGCTGACCTTGACGGACGGTTCCCGCTCCTCGCCGAATGGATGAAGGGCGTGCGGCAGGGGCACCTATGGGGTCCGTATGAGGTCCATGACGACATCCCAGGCCACGACGCGTTCGCGGAGTACGAGGGCGTTGAGGCGACACTCAGGACCTTGTATGCCGCGCGACCCGGCAGGCTCGACAGCAAACGCTGGAGTGCCCCCGCTTCCCCGGACACTGATCTTGTGGCGACGATGGTCGCCCGAGAGGAGTCCGTATGCCGGCACCCAGGTCGCCTGAGTTCCGCCGTCGAGCGGTCGAGCTCGCACGGCTGC